>Ga0187827_10000214_pt1 | contig 91855 bp, 83 predicted proteins | sample ETNtaG_39_FD_167969 | JGI IMG/M metagenome (GOLD analysis project Ga0187827, IMG submission 167969) | Marine microbial and viral communities from oxygen minimum zone, Eastern Pacific Ocean - ETNP2014_SV_150_PacBio MetaG (Illumina Assembly) | ecosystem: Environmental > Aquatic > Marine > Hypoxic... | reverse complement strand
TAGGGATGCCGCACTAACGGTAAGGTCATCCGACATTAATGATGCTATCGCCATGCATATAGGGATGCCGCACTAACGGTAAGGTCATCCGACATTAATGATGCTATCGCCATGCATATAGGGATGCCGCACTAACGGTAAGGTCATCCGACATTAATGATGCTATCGCCATGCATATAGGGATGCCGCACTAACGGTAAGGTCATCCGACATTAATGATGCTATCGCCATGCATATAGGGATGCAGCACTTGCGGCAAGCGAACGCTGCCATCTGCCATCTGATAATTCTCCAGCAATGCGATCAGGGTCCTGCCGACAGCCAGGCCCGATCCATTCAGGGTGTGCAGCAGTTCCGGCTTGCCGGTTGCAGAATTGCGCCATCTGGCCTGCATGCGCCGCGCCTGGAAATCCAGGTAGTTGCTGCAGGATGAGATCTCCCGGTAGGTCTGCTGTCCCGGCAACCAGACTTCCAGATCCAGGGTCTTGGCGGCCGAAAACCCGAGATCGCCGGCACACAGGTTGACGACGCGATATGGCAATCCGAGCTTCTGCAGAATCACCTCCGCATGACCGGTCAGCTCAGCGTGTGCCTGCCAGGAGTCATCCGGTCTGACCAACTGCACCAATTCAACCTTCTCAAACTGGTGCTGTCGAATCATGCCACGGGTGTCCTTTCCGTAACTACCTGCCTCACTGCGAAAACAGGGAGTGTGGCAGACATACCTGAGGGGCAGTCGATCTTCTTCGATAATCTCGTCCCGGGCGATATTGGTGACCGGCACTTCCGCCGTGGGAATCAGATAGAGCTCGTTCTCTCCCGCTATCTTGAACTGATCCTCGGCAAATTTGGGCAATTGACCGGTGCCGAGCAGGGATTCTGCTTTGACCAGGTACGGTACATAGACCTCCTGGTAGCCGTGCTCCCGGGTGTGTACATCCAACATGAACTGGGTCAGGGCACGCTGCAGGCGCGCAATCTGGCCGTGCAGGATGACAAATCGGGAACCGGACAGTTTCGCAGAGGTTTCAAAGTCCATGCTCCCGTGCAGAGCACCCAGATCGACGTGGTCCTTGGGCACGAAGTCGAAGTCCCTGGGATCTCCCCAGCGGTCGACTTCGACATTGTCAGCGTCACTGTCTCCCGGAGGGACCGACTCGTGGGGCAGGTTCGGAATGGCCAACAGTTCCTTGTTCAGCTCCTCCTGGATGGCATCCAATTGCTGCTTGCTCTGCGCCAGTTGCGCACCCATATCGTCGATGTCATCCAGCAGCGGTTGGATATCCTGCCCTGCACTCTTGGCCTTGCCGATCATCTTCGATCTGGCGTTACGCTTCGCCAGCATTTCTTCAGTACGTGTCTGGATTTCTTTGCGGGCACTTTCCAGGGACTGGATGTGAGCCACATTCAGCTCGACGTTTCTGATCTTGAGACGTTCTGCTACTGCGTTGAGTTCGGTTCGAATTAGTTTGGGATCTAGCATCGGTTTCGTCTTATCGCGTCAGATAGCCTGTCAAAAGTCGTGCTCGACTGTCGGGACAGTCAAACGGCAGCCAATATTACCAGAGGATGGCGGCAGTTGCTCCCGCTATCCTCGTCCAACCCACCAGGTCAGCTCTTTTTGTCCGGCTGACTGCCGTAACGACTAAATGCGCTCTCGGCATCAAGCTGCCTCAGTTTTTCAAGCTTCTCTTTTATTTGGATTTCCAGACCACGGGGCACGGGATCATAGTAGCGTCTGCGGCCGAGTTCCGGCGGGAAGTAAGACTCCCCCTCAACATAGGCCCCCGCTTCATCATGGGCGTACCGATATCCTTGACCGTAACCCATATCCTCCATCATTCCGGTAGGTGCATTACGAAGATGCATGGGAACGTCATAGGAAGGCGTTGATTTGACTTCCTTCTTGGCCTGCTGCAGGGCCGTGTACGCCGCATTGCTTTTCGCCGCAGACGCCAGATAGAGCACTGCCTGCGCCAGGGCCAGTTCCCCTTCAGGGCTCCCCAGCCGTTCCTGCACTTGCCAACCGTTCAGCGCCAACTGCAGAGCACGGGGATCGGCATTACCGATATCTTCACTGGCCATTCTGACCACGCGTCGGGCTATGTAGAGCGGATCACAACCACCGTCGATCATCCTGACAAACCAATAGAGTGCGGCATCGGGCGATGAACCCCTTACCGCCTTGTGCAAGGCTGAGATCTGCTCGTAAAAGAGATCTCCCCCCTTATCGAATCGTCGGCTGTCGCCCGCCAACACCTCATTCAGCACCGTATCGTCGATCAGGTCATCATTGGCCAGATCCGCCGCGATCTCGATCAGATTCAACACTTTTCTAGCGTCGCCATCGGCGGCCAGCGCCAGACCGGTTTTGACCTCCTCGGTCACTGTCAAGTTGCGCTTGCCTAATCCGTTGTGCTCATCCGAGAGGGCGCGGTCGATCACTTCAATTAGCACTTCTTCAGTCAGTGAGCGCAGCTTGTATACGCGCGTTCTGGAGAGTAGCGCGTTATTTAGTTCGAAGGACGGATTCTCCGTAGTTGCACCGATGAAAATCACCGTGCCATCTTCTACAAACGGTAAGAATGCATCCTGCTGCGCCTTGTTGAAGCGGTGCGCTTCATCGACGAACAGCAGTGTTTTGCGACCGGAACCCAACTTCTGCTGTTGCGCCTGAGCAATCGCCGCTCTAATATCCTTAACGCCTGCCAGTACGGCGGAGATGGACTCGAAATGCACATCGCACAGCTCCGCGATCATGCGCGCCAGCGTAGTCTTACCCACGCCGGGTGGTCCCCACAGCACCATTGAATACAACGCGGACGATTCGATCGATTCGCGAAGGGGTTTGCCCACGCCCAGCAGGTGTTCCTGTCCGAGAAACTCATCCAGATGACGCGGGCGCATTCTGGCTGCTAACGGCTGGAAACTGTCTTCATCGTTGTTGAATAGTGACATTTTCTGATCTGCGAGTAGCCCCACAGGGTTCACTCAAGAGTAGGTTCGTGATTTTAGGCGTTGGGGCGCGCGGCTGGCAAGGCGCGAGAACGGCGCTTCGACCGGGTCGCGCAGACGTTTCCAGGAATATCTGGATATTCCGAGTTCTCGCGCCGCCGGTCGTGATGCATCGATACATCTGCGCGACCCGGTCGAACCGCGACGTATCGAATCTGAAGTTACTCTTGAGTGAGCCCTTAGTAATCGCGGATTACATCGACTCCCGCCGGAACCGTGAATCTAAAATGCTGTGCATCGATCGGTTGATTGAAGACACTGTCCTGAAATTGAATCCTGGTTTTCTGATCCAGGCTGTCTTCAATGCTGATTTCACTGATGCGCTCATCCTGAAAGCTCAACGTCAAGACTTCAAAGAGGCTGTCGCCGGCCAGGGGCTCGAGCACAAAGTGGCTGCCCCGCTCGTCAGCATAGGCATGGACATCGAAGCTACTTGCTAACGACTCCACCGCGCCGCTCAGCAATACCACTGGTGTCTTGGCCATGTCGGCACTGTACTTCTGGACGATCACCTGTTCCAGGTCCGGGTCATAGAACCATAGCAGTTCACCGTCGGCCACAATGATCTGTTCGAAGGGAGGTTCGGCGTGCCACCGAAACAGGTGAGGCCTTTGCAGCCATATTTTTCCCTTGATTTCCTGGATGTTGGCACCGCTTGAGTCCAGCGTGTACTGCAGGAAGTTGGCTTGCAGCGTATTGCTTGCAGAGAGTAGAGCAGTCAGTTGCTGCTCAGCGCTGTCGGCCGCCAAACTGGACGCATTGATCAGCAAGAGAAGCAGGACGAATCGACTGGCTTGCAGCATCAGTCGACCGGTGGTGCCGCCACCAGCACTTCGCGCGATCCGTTGCTATTCATCTCGCTGACGACCCCGGCCTGTTCCATCGACTCGATCATGCGTGCTGCGCGGTTATACCCGATTCGCAATCTTCTCTGTACCGAGGAGATGGACGCCCGGCGCGATTCCGTCACGAATCTCACCGCCTCGTCATAGAGCTGATCTTGTTCGTCTCCCGCTTCGCCATCAGCAGTCAACGCGGTGGGCAACACATCTGCATCCTGACGAACATCTAAGATCCCCTCTATATAGTTGGCGTTACCGAGCTCCCGCCAACTCTGAGCCACTCTGTGCACCTCATCATCATCGACGTAGGCACCATGGACCCGTATCGGCAGTGGAGAACCGGCCGGCATATACAACATATCCCCGTTGCCAAGCAGCTGTTCTGCTCCTCCCTGATCCAGGATTGTCCTGGAATCCACCCGCGACGATACTTGAAAGGCGATGCGTGTCGGTATATTGGCTTTGATCAGGCCGGTGATGACGTCTACAGACGGTCTCTGCGTAGCCAGGATAAGGTGAATTCCAGCAGCCCGCGCCTTCTGGGCAAGACGAGCGATCAGTTCCTCTACCTTCTTGCCGACAATCATCATCATATCGGCAAATTCGTCGATGACGACCAGGACGAACGGAAGCTTCTCGAGATCCGCGGCCTCCTCCTCCTCACCATCCCCGGTCAGGCCTTGCTCGGCAACGAAGAGGGGGTCCTTCAGGGGCATGCCTACTTTTTCTGCCTCCCTGACCTTGCGGTTGAAGCCACCGATATTGCGCACACCCAGTGCTGCCATCAGGCGATACCTGCGTTCCATCTCCGCCACGCACCAGCGCAGAGCATTGGCGGCATCCTTCATATCGGTAACGACGGGCGTCAGCAGGTGGGGAATCCCTGCATAGACGGAAAGCTCCAACATCTTCGGATCCACCATGATCATGCGTACATCTTCCGGAGATGCTTTGTACAGAATGCTCAACACCATTGCATTCAAACCCACCGATTTGCCGGATCCAGTGGTTCCGGCGACCAGCAGGTGAGGCATTCTGGCCAAATCCACCACGATGGGCTGACCGGAGATGTCCTGACCCAATACCAGACTCAACGGCGAGTGGGCATTGTCGTACACAGGGGAAGTCAACACTTCGCTTAACCTGACCAGTTGCCGATCGGCATTGGGGATCTCGATTCCGACGACCGATTTGCCGGCGATCACCTCCACTACCCGGACGCTGATCACAGCCAGGGAACGGGCCAGATCCTTCACCAAACCGGAAATTCGGCTGACTTTCACGCCCGCGGCCGGTTGGATCTCAAAACGGGTGATAACCGGCCCCGGATAGACCGCAACAACTTCCGCATCGATACCGTAGTCCTTCAGTTTCAGCTCCAGCAATCTGGACAGGGCACTTAGGTCCTCAGGCGAGTAACCATGCTTCTCATCACCTTCGCCGCTATCCAGGAGACCCAACGCAGGTAGACCGTTTACGGAGGGCATCTTGAACAGATTGCCCTGCTTCTCTCTTTCAACTCGCTGACTGGGTTGTGGTTTGGGGGGTGCCGGCTCGATTTTTATCGGGGTCCTCTGTTGCTCCTTTACCGCCTGCTCCTCCAGTGCCTCCCGTCTGTCCTGGGTAGTTCGCTTGATTTCGGATCGGTTCTGGCGCCACTTTGAGAATCTGTGCCAATTGCTGTACGTGTGATCCATGAGGAGGATGACCAATCGACCCGTTCCCTCCATCAAACCGAGCCAGGAAAGATTGGTGAAGATGGTGATACCGAACAGCAAGCACGGCAGCAGCAACAGCGTACTGCCCACAAAGCTGAGAGCCGGCACCAGGGCGTCATTGATGACATTGCCCAGAATTCCGCCACTGCCATTGGGTAGAGAGCTTGCCGCCGAGTAGAAGTGTAATCCGGCCAATCCGGTACCAGCGGCGATGGTGATCAGCATCCCCATCATCCGCAGCAAGAACACCGTCCAATTGAATGGAATCAGGTCAGCGCTGGAACGAAAAACCAGCCAGGCGCGATACAACAAAATTATGGGAAAAAGGAGGGCAAAAAAGCCAAAAAGGGTCAACAGGACATCTGCGCACCAGGCACCGATGGTCCCCACCAGGTTACTGACTTGCTCGGTACTGCCGGTATAGGTCCAGCCGGGATCCTCAGAATCATAGCTGTAGAGTGAGAGAAGCAGGAAAACAGACACGGCGACCAATGCGATCAGCGCTCCTTCCCTGAGCCACCTGTGCAGATGCCGTTGAACTGCGGAGGTCTGTTCGACTTTTCTTTGTGCTTGTGCCAATTGGTGCCCTTTTTAGCCCTTTATACGATAGCCAATATTCTCTATTTATCAAACTGTTATATGATATACCCAGAAGTCAGTTTAACAAACTGTTTTCTGTCTCGAATCTGTTCAGCGCCGCCTATCGGAATGATGTATTATGGGCAGCTTTTCAGGTGTTGTCGCTGCCCTGAGTGCACATGTCAAGGGGAATTGCAGCTTTCGTGACATGCCGGACCCCGCCATCAAGCGCATGAGGATTGGCAACGACCTCGAGACAAGGGTGTGATATGCCATCGCCAAGCCAACCGCAGGTTGTCGATGAAGTCTGGGACGACCAACGGATTCGAAGTTTTCTGGAACGGCAGCCATTTGACGATCAGTCAGCGGACTTCTACGTGCTGTTGAAAGCGTATCAAGGCATGAGAGTGGAGGACTTTCAGCGCTTCATCGTCTTCTTCATCGAAGCTGGGCGTGATGTCAACGCTCGCGATGGCAAGGGTCGAACCATTATAGAGATTATCAGCAAGCACAGGCACGCCTGTGGTTTCGTTAAGGCACTTGAAGACAGTGCCGAGCAGCGTCGTTAAGTGTTTGCCAAACGGATATCATCATGACAGAAGTCGTGCACAAGCCACTGCTGATACTGGGATCGGGTCCGGCTGGGCTCACCGCGGCGATCTATGCCGCACGGGCAAATCTAAAGCCGGTCGTGATTACCGGCTTGGAAACTGGGGGTCAATTAACCACCACGACCGGCATTGACAATTGGCCCGGTGGTGTCGAGGGGCTGCAGGGACCTGACCTCATGGTTGAGATGCAGCAACACGCCGAACGATTTGCGACTGAAGTCGTATTCGACCAGATTAACAACGTGGATCTCAGTCAGCGGCCGTTTCGACTGCTGGGTGATTCCACCGAATACAGTTGTGATGCACTGATCCTGGCAACGGGCGCATCGGCCCGTTATCTGGGTCTGCCTTCGGAACAGAAGTATCTGGGAAAAGGTGTCAGTGCATGTGCTACCTGTGATGGATTTTTCTATAAAAAACAAAAAGTTGCTGTAATCGGAGGCGGAAGTGCAGCGATCGAGGAAGCGCTCTATCTGTCCAATATTGCCGCTGAGGTTACTCTGGTGCATCGCCGCGATCAGCTTCGCGGTGAAAAAATGCTACAGCAGCGATTGTTCGCCAAGGAGAATATCCACGTCCTCTGGGACCATGTGCTCACCGAGGCGTTGGGAGATGATATGGGCGTAACAGGAATGCGCGTCCAGAACGTCAAGTCCGAGGAGACTCAGGATATAGAGCTGCAGGGCGTTTTTATCGCCATTGGCCACAGTCCCAATACGGAAATCTTTGCCGGTCAACTGGAGATGGATAACGGATATATCAAGATCCAGGCGGGTCTCGCGGGCAATTCAACGGCCACCAGCGTGCCCGGTGTATTCGCTGCCGGTGATGTGGCGGATCAAGTCTATCGTCAAGCGATTACCTCGGCGGGGTTTGGTTGCATGGCAGCCCTGGATGCAGAGAAGTACCTCGCTGAATTGACGTGACCCCTGCCGCGGACTTTCAGGAACTGCGCAGATGACACAGATTCGCTGGCTGGATCCCACCATTTTGTCCTTTCCGCCGCTGGAATCAGCCCTGGCAGAACCCAACGGTCTGCTGGCAGTCGGCGGTGATCTGACTCCCGAACGTCTGCAACTGGCCTATAGATCCGGAATCTTTCCCTGGTACGAAGATGACCAGCCCATCCTCTGGTGGTCACCGGACCCCCGATCGGTGCTGTTTCCCCATAAACTGAAGATCTCCAGAAGTTTGCGCAAGACGCTGCGCCGGAATCAGTTCAGCATTACATTCGATGCAGCGTTCAGTGAAGTCCTGCATCTGTGTGCTCAGAAGCGGCCCTACAGCAAGGGTACCTGGATCACGCAGGAAATGGAGGATGCCTACAATACGTTACACGGGCGGGGCATCGCTCATTCTGTGGAGAGCTGGTTCGAAGGTCAACTGGTGGGGGGGCTGTACGGCCTGGCTATGGGAAGCCTGTTTTTCGGGGAGTCGATGTTCAGTCTGAAAACCGATGCATCCAAAGTTGCCCTGGTTTACCTGGTCGGTCAGTTGCAGAACTGGGGATTTCAGTTGATTGACTGTCAGATTCAGAGCGAACACCTCGATTCTCTCGGTGCGGAAGAACTCCCCAGAACTGAGTTTCTGAGCTATGTCGATGCCTGGATAGACAAACCGACGAAAAACAGGGACTGGACGCTAAGATGGTGCTATAACGAGCCGAATTCCCGGCAAGCGGACGGAGCGAGTCCATAGCCAATGACTTCACTGTCTGAACTGAAGTTTTTTGCAACCCCCAGCCATGATTGCAGCTATATAGACGGCAAGCAGGCGATTACCCTTTTTGTGGACCCCGCCGCAGAGCTTGATTGTCAGCTCTACACTGCCCTTGCTGCAGTCGGTTTTCGTCGCAGTGGCTCGCACATCTATCGACCCTACTGTCAGACGTGCAGCGCCTGCATTCCGGTCAGATTACCGGTTGCAGAATTTCAACCACGACGCACCCAATCACGGACCTGGAAGCGCAACGCGGACCTCGCGGTGACGCAGGCGAATCCGACCTACACGGATGAGTACTACGATCTCTACGCTCGGTATATTAGCTCGCGCCATTCGGATGGCGACATGTATCCTCCCGAGGCCGAACAATTCAAGTCGTTCCTGGTGGAGTGCAGGGAGGAGACTCGTTTCTATGAATTCAGGTGTGCCGACAGATTGATGGCCATCGCGGTGGCGGATCGACTACAGGACGGTCTGTCGGCAATCTATACGTTTTTTGATCCGGATGAAGTCCAGCGCAGTCTGGGCGTTCAGGCTGTTCTATGGCTCATCGACGAAGCCAAACGGCTGCAGCTCTCCTATCTGTTCCTGGGTTACTGGATCAAGCAGTGCCAGAAGATGAATTACAAACTGGAATACAGACCCATCGAACTCTTTATCAACGGCCATTGGATCCCGCTCGACTAGAGCAACCCGCCCCAAATTCCAACAGAGAACCCAATCCTCTTTGCCATACAACGGGAATTAAGGCACAATTCAGCGGATTTATTTTTGGCAAACTAGTGCCTGTCCGGAGATAGGCACCCCAAGCGCGGATCGCACATCTGCACGTACACGAGCTTCTCCACTAACAGAGGGCCTGGATGGCAAAGGAAGAACAGATTCAAATGTCGGGTACTGTCATCGATACTTTACCCAACACCATGTTCAGAGTTGAGCTGGAAAATGGACATGTAGTTACTGCCCATATTTCCGGCAAGATGAGGAAAAACTACATCAAGATTCTCACCGGTGACAACGTAACCGTCGAACTTACGCCGTACGACCTATCCAAGGGTCGAATCACCTTCCGAGAGTAGACTGTTTGTACCGAAGGGTATAGTGGCATGCTTCGTTCAGGAACCGTCGGATGCTACTGCAAAAAATCAAACTGAAAGCTTGCTGAACTCCTCGATTTCGAGCACCAATTCATCGTCTTCCGCGGTTACATGGACGGTGCCGCCGTGGGTGGCGAGACGACCGAATAGGATATCCTCAGCCAGTTCCTTCTTGATCTTGGTCTGTATCAAACGCTGCATGGGCCTTGCGCCCATGGTTTTGCTGTAGCCTTTTTCTGCCAACCACTCCCGTGCTGCTTCATCCACGTCCAGGGTAACTTTCTTGTCGTCCAACTGCACCTGAATCTCAACCAGGAACTTATCCACGACGGTTTTGATGACCTCGCGGTCCAGCGCGTCAAACAGGATGATAGCGTCCAGGCGATTCCTGAACTCGGGGGTGAACATCTTCTTGATCACCTCGAGCCCATCGGTACTGTGATCCTGTTGAGAGAAGCCGATGGACGCACGGCTCATCTCCTGAGCACCAGCGTTGGTGGTCATGATGATTATGACGTTGCGGAAGTCCGCACTGCGGCCGTTGTTGTCGGTCAGGGTCCCGTGATCCATCACCTGCAGCAGAAGGTTGAACACTTCCGGGTGGGCTTTTTCGATCTCATCCAGCAGCAACACGCTGTGGGGATGTTTGGTAATGGATTCGGTCAGCAAGCCGCCCTGGTCGTAGCCGATATATCCTGGCGGCGCACCGATCAACCTTGATACCGTATGTCGTTCCATATACTCGGACATATCGAAGCGAATCAGTTCGATGCCCATGATCTTAGCCAGCTGTCGACACACCTCTGTTTTGCCAACCCCGGTTGGTCCGGTGAACAGGAAGGAACCGATTGGTTTATCCTCCTCCTTCAGACCGGCTCGAGAGAGCTTGATGGCACTGGCGAGCGTATCGATAGCTGGGTCCTGACCAAAGATCACCATCTTTAGATTGGCATCCAGAGATCTCAGGGCCTCCTTATCGGTGCTGGAAACGCTGGCGGACGGAATACGGGCAATCTTTGCGACGACCTTTTCAACATCGGTGACACCAATCTGCTTCTTGCGTTTACTTGCCGGCTGGAGCTGTTGATAGGCACCCACTTCGTCAATCACATCGATGGCTTTGTCCGGCATAAAGCGATCGTTGATGTAACGATCTGCCAATTCCGCAGCAACACGCAAGGAGCGGTCGGTATACTTCAGTTGATGATGCTCTTCAAAAACCGTCTTCAATCCCTTCAAGATCTTATATGTATCTTCAACACTCGGCTCGGTAATGTCTATTTTCTGGAAGCGACGGGACAGCGCTCTGTCCTTATCGAAGATGCCGCGGTATTCCTGGTAGGTTGTGGAACCCATACAACGTATCTCGCCCGATGCCAAGAGCGGTTTGAGCAGATTAGAGGCATCCATCACCCCACCGGAAGCAGCGCCGGCACCGATGATCGTGTGGATCTCATCGATGAATAAAATGCTGTTCTCCAGTTTGAGCAGTTCGCCCAGCAGGGCCTTGAATCTCTTTTCAAAATCTCCGCGATACTTGGTACCAGCTAACAGTGCGCCCATATCCAAGGTATAGACGCATCCATCTTCGATGACCTCAGGGACTTGCTTGTCGACGATCATCTTAGCCAGACCTTCGGCAATCGCTGTTTTCCCGACGCCGGATTCACCCACCAGGAGGGGATTGTTTTTGCGCCGGCGGGACAGGATTTGAATGACTCTTTCCACCTCGTCTGCGCGACCGATCAACGGATCGATGCGACCATTCTTCGCCTGTTCATTCAGATTGGTGGCGAAGCTTTCCAGCGGGCTTGGTGACCTGCCCTCAGCAGGACTGCCTTCCTCTTCCATGGGTTCTGAATTGTCGCCCTCTTCCTGCTCGCCGGCTACTTTGGAGGTACCGTGAGCAATGTAGTTAACGACATCGATACGGGCGATATCCTGCTGCTTAAGAATGTAGACCGCCTGACTTTCCTGTTCGCTAAAAATGGCTATCAGTACGGTTCCGCCGGTCACCTCTTTGCGGCCGGATGACTGCACTTGAAAAACAGCCCTCTGCAGCACCCGCTGGAAACCCAAGGTAGGGTTGGTTTCACGCTCGCTATCGTTCTTGGGAATCAGGGGTGTCGTGGTATCCACAAACTCCTCCAATTCCTTGCGCAGCGTATCAATATTGCCACCACAAGCTCGGAGTACACTGGCGGCATCCGCATTGTCCAGCAAGGCCAACAACAGGTGTTCAACCGTCATGAATTCATGTCGTTTTGCCCTTGCGTCCTTGAATGCAAGGTTTAGGGTGAGCTCAAGTTCTCGACTTAACATTTCACAATTCTCGCGTCCCGCTTAACGTGTTGGAATGAAATTCCCTCTGTTAACCTGCTGCCTCAATATCCGATACAAGTGGATGTTGATTGTCCTGTGCATATTGGTTGACCTGAATTGATTTGGTCTCTGCAACATCTCGTGTGAAGATGCCACAAACAGCCTTACCGGTTGTATGAACGGCCAACATCACCTGAGTCGCCTTTTCACGGTTCATACCAAAGAAGACCTGTAAGACCTCGACCACAAATTCCATCGGCGTGTAATCATCGTTCAGCAGGATGACCTTGAACATTGGTGGTCGCTTTAGCTTCGGTTTGGCGGTTACCGTCTCTAAACCACCAACCTGATCCGTGCCTGTATCACTATCCTTATGGTTTAATGTCAGTGGAAGTTTTCTATCTTCACCCATTGAAGTCATGACTCCAGAGCAATTAAGTCCACCCGCTTGTGCTTTCCCCACACCTCGAATGAGTGCTGCTGGTGGCCTTCTTTGTTCACTGCTTCTGATTCTAAAATCCCGGTGACGGCATCAGCCATGTCCGGGTTTCCTTTACGTTATTGGATATCATACCCCCGCTGAAGTGATTTCAGTAGAACTAAATAGTCAATTATCGACAACTTACACGTGCAACTCCGCAAAGCTCTTTGCTTGACTAAGGCGATGACCTCTCTGTATAGCTATTGACATGCCCCGAACTAAGCCTGACATATCCCTTGACTTATCGACGGCAATGTTAATAAAGTGAACTGTCCACACTGACCACCGGAAGTGCCTGAAGAAGGTGATGCGAACGGATTCGCTCCAGTGATGATATACAGGAGGGACGTGACCATGCCAACGGGTAGAGTGAAGTGGTTTAACAATGCCAAAGGCTACGGTTTCATACTGCCGGACGAGGGGGATGAAGATCTTTTTGTTCACTATTCATCGATTCTAATGGATGGATACAAGACACTAAAAGCTGGCCAACTGGTGACCTACGAAATTCTGAAAGGTCCAAAGGGGTCGCACGCCATAGACATTCATGCCCTCGATGAAGTCGGCGACTCCGAACAGGCCGACACTGGTGACAGCTCAGCATCCGAATCAGAAGAATCCGGGGAACAAGACAAACCAGAGTTTGTGGCGGAATCTAACAACCACTGATTGCACGTCAGTAGACACCTCCCGAGATGCAAAGAGAGGCGTTCTGATGTTGTGTTGATTGTCTGTCGATCGTAAAGCAGAGCCCTTCCTTCAGCCCCGCCCAGTCTGCCTACATGTGAGCAACGATTGCCTGACCAAACTCTGAAGCCTTAACCAGAGTCGCATCTTCCATCAGACGTTCAAAATCATAGGTTACTGTTTTTGCCTCGATAGCGCCCTGCATGCCTTTGAGTACCAGGTCAGCAGCTTCCAGCCAGCCCATATGTCGCAACATCATCTCTGCTGAAAGAATCAGCGAACCGGGGTTGACCTTGTCCTGACCGGTATACTTGGGCGCTGTGCCATGGGTTGCTTCAAACAGGGCGACCTTGTCACCGATATTCGCACCCGGCGCAATGCCGATGCCACCCACACAAGCCGCCAAAGCATCAGAGAGGTAATCACCATTCAGATTCAGAGTGGCTATGCAGCTGTACTCCGCCGGTCTGGTGAGAATCTGCTGCAGCATGGCGTCAGCAATCACATCCTTGATGATGATTTCATTCCCAGTTCGCGGATTTTTCAATACGCACCAGGGGCCGCCATCCAACAGTTCAGCACCGAATTCCTCCCGGGCTAACTGGTAGCCCCAGTCTTTGAAGCTCCCTTCCGTGAACTTCATGATGTTACCCTTGTGAACGAGTGTCACCGAAGGTTTGTCGTTGTCGATCGCATATTGAATGGACTTTCGGACTAACCGATAGGTCCCCTCTTGCGACACCGGTTTCACACCTATTCCACAGTTGTTGGGAAAACGGATATTGGTTACGCCCATCTCATCCTGTAGAAATGCAATTACCTTGGTGACCTCTTCTGAACCGGCAGGCCACTCGATACCTGCGTATATGTCTTCTGTGTTCTCCCTGAAAATTACCATCTCTGTCAGTTCGGGATGTTTCACCGGACTGGGTGTGCCACTAAAGTAGTGAATAGGCCGCAAACAGAGAAACAGGTCCAGCTCTTGTCTGAGCGCTACGTTCAGGGAACGAATGCCGCCCCCTACTGGTGTTGTTAGAGGGCCTTTGATGCCCACTAGGAATTCCTGCATGACTGTTAAAGTTTCGTTGGGCAACCACTCATCTGTGCCATATACCTTGGTTGCTTTTTCGCCTGCGTACATCTCCATCCAGGAGATCTTACGATCGCCGCCGTATGCTTTTTCCACTGCGCTATCTATGACTTTCAACATTGGTGGTGTGATGTCAATTCCGATCCCGTCTCCCTCGATAAAGGGAATGATGGGTCGATTCGGAACGTTAAGGGACATATCTGCATTGGCGGTGATTTTCTCGCCATCAGCAGGTACGCTGATGTGTTGGTATCCCATGGTTTCTCCCTGATGTACTACTTGGATTGCAAAAACATTACATAGAATGTAAAAGGCTTGCTGGCTGCAAAAGTGCAATCAGCTGAACCTGGTACTATACCATTTTCCAATGTGTAACGGCGAATTGTGAGCATCTCTTGAGCAGATTGGTCCTCTTTAACAAACCTTTTGGCGTGCTGTGTCAGTTTACCAGCCGGGATGATTCAGCGACTCTCAAGCGCTATATCCCCATCCCTGAAATCTATCCGGCCGGTCGTCTGGATAAAGACTCGGAAGGTCTCGTCGTCCTCACCAATGACGCTGAGCTGCAAGCCCGCATCAGCCATCCCCGCTTCAGAATGGACAAGGTCTATTGGGTCCAGGTAGAGGGAACTATCTCGTCTGAAGCCAGAGCGCAACTGCGCAGCGGAATCGAATTGAACGATGGCATCTCACGACCGACCAAGGTGCGCAGGTTGGAAGGCGAACCGCTGCCACCGAGAGTTCCTCCTATTCGATATCGCAAGAGCGTGCCGACATCCTGGATCGAAATCATCCTGCAAGAGGGGCGCAATAGACAGGTTCGCAGGATGACGGCGGCAACAGGCTATCCGACGCTACGCTTGGTCCGTCAGCGAATCGGTGATTGGCGTCTCGATGGTTTGCGCGAGGGTGAATACCGGATAATAGAATAACGGTAGATTCTGAACTGGACTTGGCGTCCCCGACTTGGCATCCCCGACTGGGCGTCCCCGACTGGACGTCCCCCACTAGTTCCGATCCCATTCAGCGGACGCTTCTATGTCGCTGCTGCGCGTCTCCAGCCAACGGCTGCCAGTCGCGGTCTCCTCTTTTTTCCAGAAGGGTGCTCTGGTTTTCAAATAGTCCATTATGAACTCAGCGGCCGCAAAGGCGCTCTTGCGGTGCCCGCTTGCCACTGCCACCAAAACGATCTGATCCTCCGGCTGCAACCGGCCGACTCGATGGACTACGGTCACATCGATCAGCTCCCAGCGCTGCATGGCCTCGCCAACAATTTTGGTCAGGCTCTTTTCCGTCATACCTGGATAATGTTCAAGAAACAGGGTGCGAATCTCATCGTCATCGTTTAGATCACGAACCAGTCCGATAAACGTAACGATCGCGCCGATGCGTCTGGATTGACGCCTCAGTGCCGTTACCTCCGCATCTACACTGAAGTCTTCCGGTTGTATTCGAATCATGATCAACCCCCGGTAACGGGCGGGAAGAAGGCTACCTCATCACCATCCGCCAATTGATGGTCGGTGTTGACCATTGCCTGGTTGACCGATACCAGCAGGTTTTCCTGCCGAAGAGTGGTCGACCACGCCGCTCCCCTCTCGTCGCAGAGGTATGCGATCAGAGCGGCCACATCGGAAATACCCCCAGTCCACTCCAGCTGCTCCCGCTCCACATCCAGATCTTCCCTAATGCGAGCAAAATACAACACTTCAATCATGCTATTTACCGTAGAGTTCGTGGTTCAAGTTACTGCCTGACAGTCCAATGGAGCTGGTCATTATCTCACCCAATGCCCTGAACGCCCCCCCTCCTTTTCAAGCAGACGCACTTGACCGATCACCATTCCCCGATCGACTGCCTTGCACATATCATAGATCGTTAGGGCGGCAACGGCTGCAGCCGTTAGAGCTTCCATCTCGACACCCGTCGGTCCCGTTAACTTGCAGCTTGATTGGATGCACACCTGACTGTTGGCTTCATCCAAACGCATATCTACATCGATTGAAGTCAGCATCAGAGGATGACAGAGCGGAATTAGCTCGGAACATTTCTTGGCCGCCTGAATGCCAGCTATCCTGGCAACCGTCAGCACATCCCCCTTTTTGTGCCCTCCCTCCTTGATTAGCTGCAACGTCTGTGCAGACATGGCGATGATAGCTTCAGCAACGGCCTTGCGCTGGCTCGCCTTCTTTTCGGTCACATCCACCATTTGGGCTTTGCCGTCAGCGTCCAGATGAGTTAACTCAGCCATATCACTCCCTCTCCTAATTGCCGCTGCTACCGTGACCGGCATATGATTGACCGCGCCAGTCACTACTCTTTATTTCTCAGTGGCGAATAACATATCTCCAAACAGCCACCAACTTGCGCGAGGACTATTGTAATGGGTTGGAATCCGCATATCACTGTTGCTACCCTGGTTCGTCAAGAAAATAGCTTCCTGCTGGTGGCGGAATGGGAAGATGACGACCTCGCGCTCAACCAGCCGGCCGGTCACCTGGATGAGAACGGCCGTGGTGGTTCAGAGTAGCTGAAAGCGTTATCTCGCGTCTGCCGGCGTCTGCTTCGCTGTGCAGACTTGGGGGAATCGGTGGCGTAGAATACGCTTCCTTGTTCCAGAGCTGCGACTCTACTTTCGAAAATGGTGCACAGCAAAGTGATCGTCGGCATGTCCGGCGGCGTGGATTCATCAGTCGCCGCGTTGCTGCTGCTTGAGCAGGGCTATCAAGTGGAAGGTCTGTTCATGAAGAACTGGCAGGAGGATGACGGTAGCGAGTACTGTACCGTCCGCGAGGATCTCGCAGACGCCCAGTCGGTCTGCGAATCATTGGGCATTCATCTGCATCAGGCCAATTTCTCAGCTGAGTATTGGGATACTGTTTTTGAACACTTTCTGTGCGAATACCGCGCTGGCCGAACGCCGAATCCGGACATCCTGTGTAACAAGGAGATCAAATTCAAAGCTTTCCTTGAGTACGCCCTACTGCTCGGCGCGGATCTGATCGGGACCGGTCACTACGCCCGCCTGCGGAAGCAGGATGGCCAGGTCACGCTGCTCAAAGCGACGGATAAGAGTAAGGATCAGAGCTACTTTCTACAAGCGGTGGCGGAATGGCAGTTCAGCAAAACGCTCTTCCCACTGGGTGAAGTGAATAAATCCGAAGTCCGGCGGTTGGCCAGAGAGCATGGTTTTGTAACCCATGACAAGAAGGACAGCACCGGTATATGCTTCATCGGCGAGCGACGTTTCAAGGATTTCCTGGCGGAATACCTGCCAGGACAACCCGGTGACATAGAGAGTACCGACGGGGAGGTACTCGGCCAACACAATGGCCTGATGTATCACACGCTGGGACAACGGCAGGGACTGGGGATCGGCGGTGTCAAAGACAGGAAGGAGGCGCCTTGGTATGTGGTTCACAAGGATCTGCGTCGGAACGTCCTGTTGGTGAGCCAGGGAAATGATCATCCCAGTCTGTTTACCGACCTCCTGACTGCCCGGCAGATTGACTGGGTCGACGGTCGTGGCCCGGACCTGCCGTTTCAGGGCATGGCGAAGACCAGATATCGGCAGAAGGATCAACGCTGCAGCCTAACGGCTGCGGACGACCATTACCTGGTTTCCTTTGACCAGCCTCAGCGTGCCGTCACGCCCGGTCAGTCAGTCTGTTTCTACAGCGGCGAAACCTGTCTTGGAGGGGGTGTTATTGAATCGACAAGCAACAGGTAGTGCGTCGCCGTGGTCGTTGCAGGTGGATGACATGTGCCTGTGGGGTAGTCTGCGTTGAGTGACGGAAAAGGCGATCAGGCTCTGGCACTCGCCGGGTTGATCCAGGCTGCCAGCCTGGTTGCGCAGGTGGCAAAGACGGGCCTTCTACCCCAGGATAGTTTCGAAGCGTGTGTCACCAGCCTGTTCAGCTTTGACCCGGCCAGTACCAGTGAAGTCTATGGCGGACTGCAGGGCCTCAATCTAGGCCTGCGCACGGCTCACGAGATCCTCACATCCGGTGGCTTGACCGTGCATGGCGAAGTACTCCGATACAGCCTGAATCTATATCAGTTGGAGAGACAGTTGACGAGACGCGTCGATATTCTCGAGCGCATTGCCGCCGGTCTGCGCAACAGCCGCAAGCTGGCAGACCAGTATTCGCCTGTTGATGAAAAGGTGCTGGCAAGCATAGGGACACTCTATACGGACACCATCAGTACCATCGGAAACCGCATCCAGGTCACGGGCGATGTTCGTCACCTGCAGAACAGCAACAACACCGATAAGGTAAGAGTACTGTTGTTGGCGGGCATCCGCTCGACGGTTCTGTGGCATCAGCTGGGAGGACGCTGGTGGCATCTGCTGCTGCAGCGTCAGCGCCTGAAGGCAGACATTTCTCACTACTTGAAGATGCATTAATATTATATTTATCAAATATTTAAATTGTTTTATTAATCTTATTTATAACCAATCGGACGGTTGCGTATTGGTGTATAATGGCTGATTTAACGGAGCCCGGTAAATGAAGCTGACATCTTTGACGGCAATCTCACCGGTGGATGGCCGTTACGGCAGTAAAACAGCCGAATTGAGGTCGATCTTTAGTGAATTTGGTTTGATCCGGTACCGAGTCGAGGTGGAGATCAGGTGGTTCCAGCATTTGGCTGATCAGGCCGACATCCCGGAAATAGGACCTTTCTCGTCTCAAAGTACCGCCTTTCTCGATGACATCATCAGCAACTTCTGCCCCGATGATGCCGACAGGGTCAAACAGCTGGAAAGCACCACCAACCATGACGTCAAAGCGGTCGAGTATTTCGTCAAGGAGAAGATCGCTGCCAGCGATCTGAACGAATTGATCGAGGTGGGTGAATTCGTTCATTTCGCCTGTACTTCGGACGATATCAACAATCTCTCCCATGCATTGATGCTGCGTGCCGGTCGCAGCGAGGTACTGCTGCAACCGATGCAGGAGATCGTCACGCAACTCACGCTACTGGCCCAGACTTATGCAAACCAAGCCATGCTGGCCCGAACCCACGGTCAGGTAGCCACTCCCACCACCATGGGAAAGGAACTGGCAAACGTGGTGAGGCGTCTGCAGCGGCAGCTCGAGCAACTGACCAACTCGCCCATTCTAGGTAAGATCAACGGTGCGGTCGGCAATTTCAATGCACATCTGGCCGCCTATCCCGACGTGGTATGGCCAGAGGTGGCGGAACGCTTCGTGACCAGCCTCGGCATTGGCTGGAATGCATTCACAACCCAGATCGAACCCCATGATTACATGGCTGAAATGTTCGATACTGTGGCACGGTTCAACAGGATCCTGCTGGATCTGGATCGTGATATCTGGGGCTACATCTCGCTGGGTTATTTCCGGCAAAAGAAGGTCGCCGGAGAGACTGGCTCATCCACCATGCCCCACAAGGTCAACCCCATCGACTTCGAGAACTCCGAAGGTAATCTGGGCATCGCCAATGCCATCTTTGGCCACCTGGCCGAGAAGCTTCCGATATCCCGCTGGCAACGGGACCTGACCGATTCAACCGTATTGCGGAATCTGGGGGTGGCGATTGCACACAGCGTGATCGCCTATCAATCCACCTTGCAGGGGCTGGCCAAGATTTCCCTTGACGAACAGCGACTCAGGCAGGAGCTGGATGCCAGCTGGGAAGTGCTGGCGGAACCCATCCAGTCAATTATGCGTAAATTCGGCATCGCGGAGCCCTACGAAAAGTTGAAACAGCTGACTCGCGGCATGGTCCTCGATCACGTCGGCATCGTCAAGCTAATCGACACGTTAGACGTGCCGGAGGAAGCCAGACGACAGATGCGTAAACTCACCCCGGCCAGCTACATCGGCAATGCCAGCGACCAGGTTGATAAGCTCTAGACCCGGCACGGGACCCGGTTGAACCACGACATGGCTAAATCCCTCGTCCTCAGACAGTTCGATATAGCTGAAGCTAACTGGAAGTTTCAGCAAAAGGAGCTGTCCGGATTACGCCGCCTGGTGTTCATCGTCGAGCAGTCAGTGCCCGCGGACGAGGAGTGGGATGGCCAGGATGAGGAAGCCTGGCATTGGTTGGCCACCAGTCCTGATGGTCAGCCGATTGGCACGGCACGGCTGCTGGCCGATGGTCAGGTGGGCAGAATGGCGGTGCTGCCGGACTTTCGTGGTAAGGGTATCGGTGCGGCGCTGTTGGAGCAGATCCGCGGTAAGGCGAGGAGATTGGGGATGAGTGCCCTGTTCCTACATGCCCAACGTCACGCTGAGGATTTCTACGTCAAGGCCGGTTTTGCAGTCGTCGGAGAGCCGTTCCTGGAAGCTGCGATCCCCCACATCAAGATGACGCTTGTTCTGCAACCGGATGACCCGCAGCGGGGCAGTTCTGCCGAATCGGACCCGGCCGCCATATCGCTGAAACGGTTCGATACCCGGGACGCCAGCTGGCGGGAGGACGGTAAGCTGATCTCGGCTATTCGCTACCAGGTTTTTGTCGAGGAGCAGCAGGTTCCGGTCGAGATTGAGCAGGATGGTCGAGACGATACGGCCTACCATTGGCTGGCTACCGACTTCGAGAACCGCAGCATCGGTACGGTGCGGCTTCTCCCAGATGGCCAGATTGGCAGAATGGCCGTATTGCCCGAATACAGACGTCAGGGTATCGGTTTTACGCTGCTGGAGTTGGCGGTGCAGAAGGCCAGAAGATTGGCTCTGGACGAGACCTACCTGCATGCTCAAAGCTACGCCGAGGAGTTCTATGCAAGGGCAGGCTTTACAAAAAGGGGAGATGAATTCACTGAAGCGGGGATTCTGCACGTGGAAATGTTTCAGACATTCACGCAGCAGGAGTCGGACGCGGACCATGCTGCCCCTAGCGGAAGTCTGATCGATCAACTGAACGGGGATGAGTATCTCGCCAATGCGGTCGCATCCGGGCATAGGCTGGGTGTCTCGAACCGCGTTCTGTTACTACGCAAGGAGGAAGATTTTCGTGCTGTCTGTCAGGATCTTGCCCAACAGACCCAGCTCAAATTGAGAATCTACTCTCCCTGGCTTGACCATAGCCTTTACGATAACAAACCGCTCCATCAGGCCATATCCAGGCTGGCGAGGAAGAACCGCCATACCGAGATCCAAATACTGATCTGGAATTCCCATCGGGTGGTTAAGAATGGCCACGCCTTGCTGGAAATCAGCCGCAGGCTGTCCAGCAGCATCCACATTCGCGTGGTGCATGCCGACTACCGACAGATGACTCATGAATACATGCTGGCGGACGAGAGCGGCATCGTCTATCGGCTGGACTTCGAAATCTATGAAGGCTATGCCAACTTCACGGACAAGACCGAAGTAAACCGGCTGGGAAGAGAATTCCAGCGTGCCTGGGATAGCAGTTATGAAGATCCCAATCTCAGAGGTCTACGGATCTGAGCTGTGGCCACGGGTTCTCCGGTATTGGAGAATAATCTCGATCCTTGGCAGCGCAATGGGCTAAACTGTCAGAATATCGGCCTTGATGCCCATCCTGAATCGAGATCTGCAAATAGATGCTTTTCCCCAGACTGGTCACGTTCTCACTGCTCCTGTGTGCCCTGCCGGCCATTGCGGAGATTTTCATCTACCAGGGGCCAGACGGCACAAAAATCATCGGCGACCGGCCCCTCAGGGAGACGGGTTTTAACCTGATCCGAAAGCAGCAGGACCTTAAGAATGTCGGTCGGATGCTCGCCAACCGGCCCATCTCCATCGGTGGACCCAGCCGTTTCGCCCGCCATATAAGGCGTGCCAGCGATCGCTATGGGGTCGATGCCGCTTTGATCAAAGCGGTCATCCAGGTGGAATCCAATTTTGACCCCAATGCGGTATCGACACGGGGCGCCACCGGACTGATGCAACTGATGCAAGAAACAGCCAGTCAATATAGTGTGGCGAATATCTTCAGCCCGGAGGAAAATATCAACGCCGGCGTGCGGCATCTCAGCTACCTTCTGCAGAGATATCGGGGTCATCTGCCGCTGGTTCTGGCGGCCTACAACGCAGGAGCTGGCACCGTCGACAGATTCCAGGGCATTCCCCCCTATCCGGAAACGCGCCGATACGTGACCAAGGTTCTCGACTTCCGCGATCACTATCGCCAGATGAGGTACGGCGGCAAATGAGGCATTTCCTACCAGGCTAAAAGAGCCAGACCGCAGTGACTGCCATCGCTGCAGCCGCTACAATTCGGTTTTGCTTTTGTGGAGTTTCACCCAGTCGCTTCCCACCTGAGACCTATGCCGGGTCAGGACTTCGGCTCAAGCTGGTCATCCACACCGTGATGGGCAGCTGGATCGAGGAACCATTACCCTATCGATTGAATTCCAACGACTGGTTCGAGAGGATCAGGCATCTTCCCTGGCCGGCCATTCTATCCAGCGGCAACGCACAGGTCACGCCAGGCTTCGACCTGGTCACGGCGGATCCTGTTACCACCGTCAGCACCCGTCAGGGCAGCAGCAAAATCAGTAACAAACACCGGAGCTATTCCAGCCAGGAGGACCCAATCCTCGTATTGCGTCAGCTGCTCGATGCAGAATCGCCGCATCACCTGCCGCGGGATTGGGATGGTTTTATCGGCGGGGCACTTGGTTATTTCAGCTATGATCTGGCTCGCAGCATCGAATCACTACCGCAGCAGGCAGTCAGGGACATAGACATACCGGAGATGGGCGTGGGGATCTACCACTGGGCAGTCATCACGGATCACCGGGTCCGCCGTACCGTGCTCCGATTCTCCCCTGGTTGCTCTTCAAAGGAGCGAGACCAAGTCAGGCAATGTCTTTCCGAGGGAGCGCAGACAACCGCTGACATCTTCCGACTCACGTCATTGTTGCAGAGCAATTTCGACCAACATTCCTATAAGGGGGTATTTGCAGAACTGCTGGAATACATCAACGCGGGTGATTGCTACCAGGCTAATCTGGCACAGAGGTTTTCAGCCACATACCAGGGCGATCCCTGGGATCTCTTCAGGCGACTTGATGGGCAGATGCAGGCACCCTACTCCGCTTACCTCGACGTTGAAGGCAGCCAGATCGTCTGCCTTTCACCGGAGAGATTCCTGACGGTCCATGACGGTCGCGTCACCACCCAACCCATCAAGGGTACCCGCCCGCGTGGCTGCAACGCCAAGGAAGATCGACGCTTGGCCGATGAGTTGATTGACAGTGAAAAGGATCGTGCTGAGAATCTGATGATCGTGGACCTGCTCAGAAACGACCTCGGTAAGTGCTGCACCTCCGGCTCCGTAGAGGTTCCTTCGTTGTTTCAGTTGACGAGCTACGCCAATGTACACCACCTGGTCAGCACCGTAACCGGATCTCTGGCACCGCAGCAGCATGCCCTTGATCTGCTCAAAGGCTGTTTTCCCGGAGGGTCCATCACCGGGGCGCCCAAGATAAGAGCCATGCAGATAATCGATGAACTGGAACCGCAGCGACGCGCCATCTACAGCGGCTCCATTGGCTACATCGGCTTCGATGGCAATATGAACACCAATATAGCCATTCGAACGTTACTGTGTCACAACGACCAGGTACATTGTTGGGGGGGCGGTGGCATTGTGGCTGATTCCGATTGGCACCTGGAGTATCTGGAAAGCCTGGACAAGATAGCCATGCTGCTGCATTCGCTCAATCCCTGAGCTTGTTGAAGCACAGCAAGATTAGAAGTGGGTGCCGGTTTCCGGCAGGCACGGGTTAGTGTACTGTCCCACAATTAAGTCGCCTTACTCGCTGGCCTATTTTGTCCCTGGACTTCGACTGGGCGTCCCCGTTGTTCGTCGTTGTGGGGCGCCCGGCTAGGGTGCCCAACCCACGGCGTCCTCGCGCCTTGCCAGGAACAGAATATGCCGACCGAATAATGACCACTTAATTGTGGGACAGCACACTAGGAACTCTGCGTTTCACTCGCCTGTAGGATGAGCCCCTGCAGTTCACCATATTCAGTGACCACCGGGTATTGCGGATAGTCATCGATCACCTGTTGCGGCGGGCGAAATAGAAATCCAGCGGCAGCTTCCTCCAGCATGCTGACATCATTGTATGAATCCCCAACTGCCATAATGCGATAATTCAAGCTGGCAAGCGCCTGTACCGATTTCCGTTTGGGGTCCTGTTGACGAATGTGATAGTTCACGACTTTACCGTCGCTGGCGGTTTCCAACCTGTTACAGAACAGGGTCGGCCAACCCAATTGAGCGATCAAAGGACTGGCGAACTCATAGAAGGTGTCCGAGAGAATCACCACCTGAAACCGTTCCCGCAACCCGTCAAGGAATTGGCGCGCCCCCTCGATGGGACTCATACGATCCACCACCGCCTGAATATCCGGCAGTCCCAGCTGATGCTTTTCGAGGTACTTGAGGCGCTGATCCATCAACTTGCCATAGTCCGGCATGTCTCTGGTGGTCACTTTCAGTCCGTCTATGCCGGTCATTTCAGCAAATGCTATCCAGATCTCAGGCACCAGTACCCCCTCGAGATCAAGGCACACTATTTCCATATCGACTCCTCAAACTGATATGCAGAACTGACGTCTGTGATGACCAGGCTGCAGAGATGTGCGGGCCCGTGCAGATCTGTTTCACAGGGCAGACTAACTATGTTTCACGGGAAACTTATCGAGCGGATGAGACACCACCGGACAGCAACAGCAGCACGAGTCTACCTTAGCGCCGCGTGAAATGGAAAGTCGACGCCCTCATGCTGGAAAGTTATTTCAATATCTCTTGAAATGATTGGGATTGCCCCCTAGCCTTTGCTACCCTTTCATCCCGATAAAACCCCAAGGAACGAAACGGATAGATGAGCAGCCAACCGGCAGCAGAGCAATTGGCAGATAAGACTCCCCAGGAGATCCTGGCATTCGCCCTTTCGCAGCCCCAGCAACTCACCATCTCTTTCAGTGGTGCCGAAGACGTGGTCCTGCTCGATATGGCCTGCAACATCAGTGAGGATATACGGGTATTCTCGCTGGATACGGGCCGACTGCACGGGGCAACCTACCGTTTTATGGAGAAGGTGCGTGATTATTACGGCATCGATATCGATGTGCTCACGCCGGACAGTGATGCCCTCGCCGGGCTGGTGAAGCGTAAGGGCCTGTTCAGCTTTTACCGCGACGGGCATCAGGAGTGTTGCGGTATTCGCAAGATAGAGCCCCTGAAGCGATACCTGGCGGATTTCGAGGGCTGGATTACCGGTCAGCGTAAGGATCAGAGTCCCACCCGCGTGGATGTACCGATCGTGCAAGAGGATGCAGCGTTCTCCAGCGACGATAAAGTACTGCTGAAGTACAATCCACTGGCCAACTGGACTTCGCAGCAGGTATGGCAATACATCCGTGCCCAGGATGTTCCCTACAATGAGCTGCACGATCAGGGCTACCCCAGCATCGGCTGCGAGCCCTGCACTCGACCGGTCGGACCCAACCAGCATGAACGGGAGGGTCGCTGGTGGTGGGAGGAATCCACCGACAAGGAGTGTGGACTCCATATCATCAACATCAAGTAGACCACTCTTCAGCAGCCGTATGAAAATCACCTTCGTCAAAAAGATCCTCGCCGATGGCAGGCCCTGCCAGAAGTGTGCTGAGGTGCAGCAACGTCTGGAAAAGTCCGGTCAGATAGCGCGCATGGATGAGATTTTGATAGCGGATGAACGGGATCCGGAGTCTGCGGGCATGCAGCTGGCCGAAAAGCTAAACGTCAATCGTGCGCCCTTCTTCGTCGTAGAGACGAAGACCGATACCAAGGTCTACACAGTCTATTTCAAATTCGTCAAGGAGATACTGGGTGCGACCACCGCAAAGATCGATGAGGCTAAAGAGATCCTCACCGACAACCCGGATCTGGATTTTATCTGACAGCCCGGCCTGCTGGCGGCCCAGTCATCTGCACGGCAACCCCACGCCCGCGAAAAGCGCTTCCAGTTCCGATTTGGTGTGTCGAGTGAACGCGTCCTCTACCACTCCTTTGGTGAGGTGGGGAGCAAACAGCTCGATAAACTCGTACATGTAACCGCGCAAGAACGTGCCGCGTCTGCAACCGATCATGGTCGTACTGTTTTCAAACAGGTGGCTCGCATCCAGGGCCACGAGATCGCTGTCCTGTTCTTCGTCATAGGCCATGGCGGCGATGATACCTATTCCCAAGCCCAGACGAACATAGGTTTTTATAACGTCTGCATCGGTTGCCGTGAACACCACCTTGGGCGCCAAGCCACGGTGCATAAACGCCTCATCCAGTTTCGACCGTCCAGTGAACCCGAACACGTAGGTTACGATGGGATGGGCAGCGACCTGTTCGAGGGTAGGCGCAGACGAGTGAGCCAGGGGGTGATTCTTCGGTACCAGGATGCAGCGATTCCATTCGTAGCAGGGCATCATCACCAAATCACCAAAGAGCTCCAACCCTTCCGTAGCGATGGCGAAGTCTACGGCCCCATCCGCTGCCATCTCGGCTATCTGGATGGGACTTCCCTGATGCATGTGCAGCGACACGTCCGGAAAGCGTTGGATGAACAGTTCAATGACGTGCGGCAGTGCATACCTGGCCTGGGTGTGGGTGGTAGCCACAGCAAGGCTACCCTTTCTTTCATTGCTGAATTCCTGTGCAACCTGCTTGATACTCTCTACTTTGCGCAGGATCTCACCAGCCTTTTCGATGATGGTCTCACCGGCGGGCGTCACTCGAGTGAGGTGTTTGCCGCTCCGTGCGAACACTTCCACACCGAGTTCGTCCTCCAGTAACCTTATCTGTTTGCTGATTCCGGGCTGCGATGTATACAGGCTCTGAGCAGTCGCGGACACGTTTAACTCATGGTGGGCAACTTCCCATATATACCTGAGTTGTTGCAGTTTCATACGGTCTCCTGAGTGGCAAGGATATTCGCTAAACGTCTAAAAATATAAACAAATATTCTTTTCCAGTATAGATAGTTTCCTCTAGATTTGCACTGCGTTGTTCCGGGTGGGAGAACTGAGCACCTGGATCAGCTTCATATCATTATTCCATATTAGATTAAAACAGACGCGTTTGTGGATTTTTTTATATATATTTTTGCCGGTGCCAGCGTAGGGTTGGCCATTGGGATTACCGGGGTCGGCGGTGGATCCCTGATGACCCCCTTACTGCTGCTGTTCGGGTTTCCACTGCATATAGCAGTGGGCACGGATCTGATGTATGCCGCATTCACCAAGGCCGGCGGCGCAGTTATTCACAGCAAACAGCAAAGCGTAGAATGGCAGTTAGTCAAGTTGCTGGCGTTAGGAAGCCTGCCTGCGGCGTTATGTACTATCGTGCTGCTTGACACCCTGTTTGTTTCACCCGATCAATACGGGCCGCTGATCACCACCGCGCTGGGATTCATGCTGATCCTCACCTCAGCTGCACTGGTGGCCAGAAAACGGATTAACAGCATCGCTTCTCGAGAAGGTGCAGCTTTGCAGCGCTGGGTAAGGCGGCACGGTGCCACCATAACTTTTGTCATGGGTATATTTCTCGGTATCCTGGTAACGCTTTCTTCGGTGGGCGCAGCAGCTATCGCCACCGCAATTCTTGCTATTGTCTATCCGCACTTGACCGCCCTCAAGATCCTGGCGACGAACATTGCCCACGCGGTCCCGTTAACCCTCGTTGCAGGGCTCGGGCACATCTATCTAGGCAATGTCGACTATCTCCTATTGCTGGCTTTGTTGGCCGGATCTTTGCCTGCTATCTACTTTGGCACCAGGGCTGTGGGCGTGATGCCAGACAGAATCCTGCGTCCCATTCTAGCCAGCGCCCTGCTCACCGTCGGTATCAAGTTCGCCTTTTTCTAGTGTACTGTCCCGCAATTAAGTGGTCATTATTCGGTCGGCATATTTTGTTCCTGGCAAGGCGCGAGGACGCCGTGGGTTGGGCACCCACAAGGACGAACAACGGGGACGCCCAGTCGAAGTCCAGGGACATAATAGGCCAGCGAATAAGGCCACGTAATTGTGGGACAGTACACTAACGACCAGTTGATTAAAACGCTGTCTGCTGAAGTTGAGCGGCGGCAGTCATGCTGCGCCGCAGCAGAACCGTTGGATTACATCTGCCATCAGCCCTGTCGCCTCGGCGAAACATCCGCGCCACCGTGATATGGTTAGGTGCCTCTGGATTGCCAATTTGCTGATCGAAACAGTTGCGCTTCGTTCCGCATCCCCTTATTGGTTGGCAATGCCATGGGGCACATGGCCGGTAGCCACATGCTCACTGGCTGCGTCACAATTGTCCTGCTGGTCATCAAAAAACACATCCGCCCCATATGCTTGCAGGAACTCGGCTTTATTCATGCCACCCAGAAACAGGGATTCATCGAGACGGATCTGCCAGGCCCGGAGCGTCTTGATGACCCGTTCATGGGCAGGAGCGGACCTTGCTGTAACTAGCGCTGTGCGAATCACCTCCTGACTCGAGGACGCTTCGGTTGAGAACTCACTCTGCAGCTGGTAAAGAGCTGCCAGAAACTGCTTGAAAGGACCACCGGACAGTGGGGTGTCAGCTGCCAGCCGTTCGTTGTCGCTGAAGGCTTGCAGGCCATCCTGCTTGAATACCCTCTCTGCTTCATCGGAAAAGATGACCGCATCGCCATCGAAGGCAAAGTGGAGGGCGTCCGGATGCACCGCGTGGGATTTCGAATGCAGAATGGTGGCGGCGGCGATGCCGTTATCCAGGGCATCCCGCACGTCGGCGGGGTTTGTGGAGAGAAACAGATGACAACCAAACGGTTCCATGTAACGAAACGGTGCTGCGCCGCCGGTGAATGCCGCTTTGGCAATAGGTAACTGGTGGGATTGGATGGAATTGAATACGCGTAAGCCGGTATCGGCCGAATTACGCGATAGTAGAACCACTTCTACGCGTTCCTTTTCTCCCAGCAGTTGATTGATCCGCAGCAGTTTCTTCACCAATGGGAAGGCATCGCCTGGCTCTAGGGGCTCATTTTCATGGGAGATCTGGTATTCGGCGTATGCTTTGAGACCTTCTTGACGGTATACGGCATCGCTGCCGCTGAGATCGAACAAAGCGCTGGATGATATGGCGACCACCAGCTTACGCTGAGAGTCCCCCTGCTTATCTACATTTGCCATCGCACCAACCCGGCTTTTCCATGACCAGTCTGCCACTAAACAGGATTCGCTACCAGGGCCACCCCCAATGGCCAGTTGACTCGAAGCGCTATTTTCTGCATGTTATCCATCTGGTTTCCGGCTCAGATTCAAGGCAATGGCAGACAAGGACAAGCTCCCCAGTAAGGTATCCAGTCACTCGGAGGTGGATAGATTCCTGAATAAAGTCGCCCGAACACCGGTGGTCAAAAGTGCTGGCCACCCCGGTCGCCTGATCTTCGGGATGGACGCCACGGCCAGTCGACAACATGCCTGGGACAAGGCCTGTCACATACAGGCAGAAATGTTCGCAAATACCTCGGCCCTCGGAGGGCTCGAGATCCAGCTCTGCTACTATCGGGGCTTTGGCGAATTCAGCGCCAGCCCATGGTATCGCGACTCCACTGATCTGTTGCGCCACATGACCGGGGTGTTCTGTCTCGGCGGCAGAACCCAGATCGAGAAACTGATGCAGCACGCCATCAGTGAGACGGGTGAACGAAGGGTTCAAGCACTGGTCTTCGTGGGTGACGCCATGGAAGAATATATCGACAGGCTGTGCGACCTGGCGGGGCAACTGGGACTGCTTAATGTGCCCATGTTTCTGTTTCAGGAGGGTCGCCATAGCGATACTGAAAATGCATTCAAGCAGATGGCACGACTGTCCAAGGGTGCTTACTGCCATTTCGATGCGACCAGCGCCAGCCAGTTGCAGGACCTGCTAAGTGCGGTTGCTGTTTTTGCAGCAGGCGGTCACAAAGCGCTGCAGAATTTTAGCGAGAAAGCAGGCAGTGAGGTACTTCTAATAACCCAACAGTTATCGAAAAGGTAAGCTATTTTTCTAAATATCGGCCTCCTACTGCTCGGCGCAATCGCCGTTTTCGTGATCATGCGGTACGTGCGACGGCGTGTTCGAGTCAGCGGCGCTCAGTTGGTAGGGATCTCAGCAACGCTGATTCTGTCCATGGCACTGCTGTATCTGGCAATGACAGGTCGTCTTCACTGGCTGTTCGCACTGCTGGGGGCTGCGCTGCCTTTTGCAAGGCGCCTGTTCTCTCTGTTGCGGTTCTTGCCCTTCGTCAGGCAGCTATCCTCACTGTACCGCGCGGGAGCAGCCGCGAGTGCAGCCAGAGAGCCCAAATCAGGCAATCGATCGGACATACAGAGCCGCTTCCTGTCCATGGTACTGGATCACGACTCCGGAAAAATGGAAGGTAAAATACTCGAGGGGCAATTCCAGGGGGGCTTACTGTCAGAGCTGAATGAAACGCAGCTCCGCAGTCTACTCGCAGAGTGTCAGGTGGATGTTGATTCGGTCAGTCTACTGGAATCCTATCTGGACCGGATCGATCCGATCTGGCGAGAGACCCACCAGCAGGACAGCGACGACGGCAACTTGAACGAAAGGCAGGCGCTGGCGATACTGGGTTTGGAGTCCGGCGCCAGCCGCGAGGAGATCATCGAGGCGCATCGGCATCTCATGCAGAAACTACACCCGGACCGAGGCGGTTCAACCTATCTGGCTGCCAAGCTCAATGAAGCAAAGGAATATCTGCTGGGCTAGGCGGTTCAACCTGTCTGGCTGCCAGGCTCAATGAAGCAAAGGAACATCTGCTGGGCTAGTGTGACGTCGTGCACTAACGGGTCGTTGGTCGGACCGGCAAAGGGCGAGGGCGCTCTCGGCTGCAATTTGGTAAGGAGGATCTATGTCAGTCTATCTGGTTATGGATATCGAGATCAGGGATGAACCAGCCTACAGCGAATACCGACGGCAGGTACCCGCTGTCATCGAGCGATTTGGCGGCCGCTATCTAGCCAGAGGTGGATGGGCCAGGAATGTGGAGGGCGACTGGCAGCCGAACCGAATCGTAATTGTCGAGTTTGACTCAGAGGAGCAGGCGACGGGTTTTCTCAACTCCCCTGACTATGCACCGCTCTTCGCCATTCGCCAGAGTGCCGCCGTTAGCAAAGGCATTCTGGTGGAAGCGTTCAGCTGACAGCGATGAGATATCGTGCGGTGATCTTCGATCTGGATGGCACCCTGCTAGATACGTTAGCGGACCTGGCCAATGCCCACAATCGGGTTCTCGACCAATTGGGCATGCCCAGCCATGACACGGATGCTTACCGGAATTTCATCGGCAATGGCGGACGTACGTGTATCGAACGATCCCTGCCGAAAGAGCATCGCACAGAGCAACTGATCGAGCGGGGCCTGACAATCCAAAAAAGGGAATACGCTCGAAACTGGCACGAGCAGACGAGGCCATATGATGGAATCGATGACCTGCTGGAAGAGCTGCACCACAAAGATGTACGCCTTGCAGTTCTGTCCAACAAGGATGATAGCTTCGCACAGCAGTGCATGGCTTTCTTCTTCCGGCATACAGCATTTGACAGGATCCAGGGCTTCTCTGAGGAGATTCCCCCCAAACCAGACCCCAAAGGTGCACTGATGGTGGCTGACCATCTAAGACTCGCTCCCCGCGAAATCATATTTCTGGGGGATAGTGAGGTGGACATGGCGACGGCGTTGGCAGCCGGCATGTATCCCGCAGGCGCACTGTGGGGATTCAGGTCAGAACGGGAGCTGGTGACGGCCGGAGCTTCCTGCACGATACATCGGCCATTGGATTTATTGCGGCTGTTTTAGTTAGATGGCCGAATGTACTTCGCTCGGCTGCAGAAAACTCGTTAAACAGATGGAAATACGACTATGACGAATATCGACCACAACCTGATACCGGAGTCCCTGGATGCCTACTGGATGCCCTTCTCTTCCAACCGAAATTTCAAGCAGTCGCCACGCTTCTTCGTCAAGGCCAGGGGGATGTATTACACCGACTCCAACGGCAATGAGGTCATGGATGCGACGGCCGGACTGTGGTGCGTAAATGCGGGTCACTACCGGGAGCATATCAATCAGGCTATCGCCAAACAGCTCGAATCACTCGATTTTGCCCACAGCTTCAGTGCCGGGCATCCCGCCGCATTCAATTTCGCCAACCGTCTGGTCAAGCACTTTCCCGATGCCCTCAACCACGTCTTTTTCACCAATTCCGGTTCGGAAGCGGTGGACACAGCACTGAAAATCGCACTGGCCTACCACAAGCTAAATGGTGCAGGCGGCAGGCAGCGGCTGGTCGGGAGAGAGAAGGCGTATCACGGCATGGGTTTTGGTGGCGTGTCGGTGGGTGGCCTGGTCAACAATCGTCGTCAGTTTGGCGTGCTTCTGCCCGGAGTTGATCATATCTCCCACACCTTGAACATCGACAAGAACGCCTTCTCTAGGGGATTGCCTGAGTGGGGCGCACACCTCGCAGACGATCTTACCGGACTGGTGCAACTGCATGGCGCTGAAACCATTGCGGCGGTGATCGTGGAACCTGTAGCGGGAGCGGGCGGGGTAATCCTGCCACCACAAGGGTACCTGCAAAGGTTGCGGGAGATCTGCACTGAACACGGCATTCTGCTGATATTCGATGAAGTGATTACCGGTTTCGGCAGACTGGGGGCCAGTTGTGCCGCCGAGCGGTTCGGTGTCACGCCTGACATAATCACCACGGCAAAGGGGATTACCAACGCAACCGTACCCATGGGGGCTGTGTTCGTCAGCGACCAGATTTATGACCTGTTTATGAATCAGTCCCCCGCCGGAGTTGAATTGTTTCACGGCTACACCTATTCCGGACACCCTCTTGCCTGCGCGGCCGGAATGGCGACTCTGGATATCTATGAAGATGAGCGGCTGTTCGAAAGAGCGCTACAGTTGAACGAGCATTGGACCGATGCCGCCATGAAACTGCGTGATGAAGTCAACGTGATCGATGTACGCTGTATGGGATTGATCGGTGCAATTGAATTGGCACCTAGGCAGGACGCACCCATGGCGAGGGGTACTGAAATAGCGAAACGGTGCTATGAAAAGGGCTTCTGGGTCCGCAATATCGGCGACGCCATGGTCTTCTCGCCACCACTCATTATCACCGAAGAGGAGATTACCACGCTGTTCGAGATGTTAGCCGAGACTATTCGCGAAGTGGATTGACGCGGCTGCGAAGCATGGCAGTTCTAACTGGTTCTTGTCCGGAAACAGCTGTTTTCACGGTCGAGGTCACATAATCGAACCGACTGATGCCCACTTGAGACTACTATAGTAGGACAAGAACACCCACGACCTATCCCAGGGGAACGGAAACTTTAGTTTCCGGACAGGAACTAACTGGTGTCCATCCAGAAATAGGTGTTTTTGGCGAAATCAATGCGACAGGGTAGAAATGTTTGCTGTAAAAACAATAACTTGAGTGGGCCGCATTCGGATGGACACCCGAAGCACGGACCTTAAATACGGATGGGTACTAACTGGTGTAGATTCCCTCCCCATCGACGGAAAACGCCTCCAGTAAGAATCTCTCCTGGGGTTTCTCTGAAGCTGTCTTGGGGATTTCAGCCACCACCTGCAGATAGCTGGGTACAAAATTGGCTTCCATTTCCTTGTGGCAGTAATTGAAGATGGCGGCCGTATCCAGTTCACCCGCTTGCCGGGGTACGATGGCGGCAACCACATCTTTCTCGCCAGGTGCTCCCGATGCCGCAGGAACGCCATAGACAAAGACATCGTTGATCATATCGTGTTCAGCGATCACCTGCTCGACAAAGGCCGGACTGACAAAATCGCCGTTGTGACGGATTCCGCCACCCTTGCGATTGTCAAAATACAACCAGCCATCTTCATCCATGTGGCAGATATCACCGGAACGCACCCAGCCGCCTCGGGTTTTTTTCTGCGACGCTTCCTTGTTTCCAAAATATTCGATGCGCGCTTTCGAGCCCTTGCTGCGACCGATCAACTCCCCTCGTTCGCCGGCGGGGCACTCGTTATCATCATCATCGACGATCTTGACTTCAAGGTTAGGTCCTGGTCTGCCAAAGCTTCCAATCGGGCCCTCGCCGGGCGCATTAACCAGAAGACCGAAGCCATCCACCGCACCATAGAGTTCCAGCACCTTCAGATTGAAGCGTTGCTCAAATTTGATCCAGATGTTGGCTGGCATGCCCGCTGCACACACCATACGAACCGGGTTGTCTGCATCGTTCTCCTTGAGCGGTTCACTGTAGATGGCAGTCGTCATGCCACCCAGAAGATTGAATACCGTGCAACCGTACTGACGGGTAATGTCCCACAGACGCGACTTGGTGAATTTTCGGCTGACTACCACGGGCAGGTCCATGCCAATGGCCGGGAAGAACGTCAAGGACTGGGCATTGCCATGGGTGAGGGACAGTCCTGTATAGGGTTTATCCCCCGGTTCAAAGCGCAACGCACGGCCTCCCATGGTGCCGCCGCCAAGGCGCATATTGGCGATCATCACCCCTTTAGGATCCCCAGTCGTGCCGGATGTATAGATGATCTGCACGGGGTGCATGGGGTCTTCAAGACGACTATCGAAGCTGACCTGGGGACCATCCAGGATGGATGCCATGGATTCGCCACCAGGCACATCGGCAAGCGTGGTTTCGGCCCCGCTCTCCCCTGTTTCCATCAACCAGATCCACTCCAGACCGGCGACCTGATCTCTGATCGCAAGCACCGCAGCTGCACTGTAGTCCGCACACATCACCCCTTTACTGTTGGAATTGTTGAGAGTGTAGGCCAGTTTGCGTCCCTTGACACGCGGATCGATCGGCACAAAGACACAGCCCGTCAGGGAAGCGGCGATCAGGGTTTCGATGAATTCCGGATGGTTGCGGATCAGGATGGCGAAACGATCACCATAGGCCATACCCCGCGCAACCATCGTTGCTGCAATACGCTGGGCATTTAGCCACAGCTGCTGATAGGTGCGCGTTTCGTCTTCCCTCTCACCGGCGTTCTCAAAAATCACGATCTGATGATCGGGCATGGATTCCGCTTTGCTCAGAAAGAAATCCGCAACGACGAGATTATTGCGCTCAGCCATTCAGCAGTCCTCCTATGGACTATCAAGCTAACAGTTTATCTATGCTTCCAGGTGTGCCTCTATTTCCGCCCTAGCGGGTCAGGATGGTTACACACATGGCTGCCGCATCGGTGCCGAGACTGCCGCCACCGTTGTGCGCCAGAGCCACCTTGGCACTGTCTACCTGTCGTTTTCCCGCTCGGTCCTGCAGCTGTTCCGCCAGCTCCACGATCTGGGCGATACCGGTGGCACCGACTGGATGACCCTTGCGCAGCAAACCGCCGGAAGTGTTTACCGGCAGCTTGCCCCCCAGTTGGGTGACGCCATCGGCGATTAACTTACCACCCTCCCCCTTGCCGCATAGCCCGAGGGATTCATAGGCCATTATTTCAGCGGGCGCAGAGGCATCGTGCAACTCCACCACGCTCAACTCCTCTGGTCCGACTGCCGCCTCCTCATACGCTTCCTGGGCACACATGACTCCGACATTGGCATAGTCGTCCGCAGCGCTCTGATCCCAACCTGAATGCAATACACTACTCGCAATCTTGACCGGATTTGTCAGCCCCAACTGTTTGGCTTTTCCGGCACTGACGATGACGACTGCCGCGGCGCCGTCACCGATGGGTGAACACATGGGTCGCGTCAGGGGTTCAGCTATCATGGGCGCAGCCAGTACCTCCTCAACCGTCATCGCGTCGCGAAACTGAGCCCGGTCGTTCAGACTGCCGTGGCGTGAATTCTTGGCGGAAACACCGGCGAAGTGCTCAACCGTTGTACCGTAGGCTTTCATATGGCTTCTCGCGGCAGACGCATAGATGTCCATGAACATGGAACGGTTCTTACCGGCTCCGGAGCTGGCGGTCTTCGAACTGCTCGATTCAGCACTCTTCTTGAGATTGGCCATGATTTCAACCAACCCTTCCACATCAACCGCACCGCTGAAGGCAGCAAACGTGCGTTGCTTATCCTCGTGATAGAGTTTTTCACAGCCCACGGCCAGCACGACATCGTAAAGGCCTGCCGTCACCATGGCCGCAGCCTGGTTGAGCGCCGTTGAAGCACTTGCACAGGCGTTCTCCACATTCACGACGGGAATCATGCCGATGCCCGCACCGCGTAATATCACCTGGCCACGAATGCACTCCTGACCGGTTATCAAGCCGGCAGCCGCGTTACCCATCCAGGCCGCTTGGACCTCCTGTTTACCTATGCCGGCATCGACCAATGCACCCTCAATGGCCTCTGCACCGAGAGACTTCATCCCTCGATCCAGGTGTTTGCTGAATCGGGTCATGCCGACACCTGCAATATACGCGTTCAGTTTCATAACATTTCCTGAGCTGATGGGGTCTGGCTATTGTATCCTACCCAACCCGATTGAACATCTGACCCGTCAATAATCACGCAAATGCAGCACCCAACATCGGTGGTGAGCCCTATATGATCGTTGCAGCGTTAACAACTTCGGTAAACCGTTAGTCGAGGCAGCCGTCTTCCGGTAGTGATCTCCAGTAGTGTTGACCCAATCAGTACTCTAATTTAGAATAGTCTTCTCTTTAAAAAGGCGCCGATTTGATATCAGCTTGCGGGCGCTTAAGAAATACAGCTAAAGAGTAAAACCTGCTTTAGCGATAGCTGAGTGGGTTTTTTTGTTCCTGTTTTGGGACTGTTTGAAACCGTTTTTTTTGGAAATGGGAATGAGTCGTCCAGGCGAATTCTTGTAGAGAATGAGATGCCGATCAAGATACCCGATAATCTACCTGCCGTGGAAGTTCTGCAGAACGAAAATATCTTCATCATGCAGGATAGCTCGGCCAAGCATCAGGATATTCGACCGCTGAGCATTCTGCTTTTGAACTTGATGCCCAAGAAAATCGAAACCGAGATCCACCTGTTAAGGCTGTTGTCCAACACACCATTGCAGGTTGATGTCCAGTTGATGCGCATTCACGACAAACCGTCGAAGAGCACACCAATCGAACACATGGAGACATTCTACAAGGATTTTCGGGATGTCAAGGAATCCAAATTTGACGGCATGATCATAACCGGGGCGCCACTCGGCTTGCTTGAATTCACTGAAGTGAGCTTCTGGGAAGATATGAAAGAGATCATGGACTGGACGGTTACCAACGTCACCTCGGTGATGTATCTGTGCTGGGCGGTGCACGCCGCCTTGTATCACCTCTATGGTATTCCCAAGTTTGTGCGTGACAAGAAGATCTCCGGCGTCTACTCGCATTACCTCAACAATCCCCTGTCGCCGATTGTTAGAGGTTTTGACGATGTATTCGATAGCCCCCATTCACGCAATGGTGAGGTGCGCAGTGAAGACATTCGTCGCTGCAAAGAACTGGAGATCATTTCCGAATCAGAGATCGCCGGACCCAACATAGTTGTTAAGAGAGATGGTCGGCAATTATTCATCAGCGGACATTCAGAATATGAGCCGCTGTGCCTTAAGGATGAATATGAAAGGGATCTCAAAGCAGGAATTAATCCGGCTATCCCGGAGAACTATTTCCCCGACGATGATCCCAGTAGAGATCCCATCGTGACGTGGAAGTGTCACGGTAATCTACTGTTTTCCAACTGGCTCAATTACTACGTCTATCAATTAACGCCCTATGATATGTCCGAAATCGACAGGGTAATAAAACGGAAATAGGGGGACAGTTTACTTAATTCCACACGGGGAATTAAGTAAACTGTCCCCCTATTTCCTACCACAATCAAGCTGCGGTGATGCCGTGAGTCAGACGCGCTCTGTCACCCTATCAAATCAGCGGGTTCCAGTTTGTACTCTTCTAACATGTCTTTAGCGTAGGTGATCTTTGCAGTCATCTTGCTCGGATCACCGTAGACCAGTCGCAAACAGGCCTCTGCCATATGCTCTACCGGAGTCACCGCCTCTTTGGGAGTGTCATCGCTGATCAGCTTGTGGTACACCACGCCCGGTGTGGCCACCAGGCCGGGGGAGATTACGTTGACGCCGATATTGTCGGCATACACTTCCGACGCAAGGCCGGTAGTGAAGCGCTCCAGTGCTGCCTTGCACATGCCATAGACCGTGCCGCCGCCCCCTGGCGCTCCCTGCGGCGGATGCAGGGCAGCGTGAGATGATATGTTCAATATCCAGCCAGCCTTCTTCTCACGCATATTCGGCAACACCAACTGGGCAAGATGAAGCGGTCCGTAAACCTGTACCTGCATCATCAGATTGTAGTGTTTCTCTCTGAAATCCTTGACGGGTACAAAATAGGTGACGGCCGCGTTATTTACCAGAATATCAACCGGTCCATAGATTTCTTCAGTTTCCTTAATCAGGTTTTCCCGGTGCTCACCAAGGGCCAGATCCGCCCTGACGGCGTTTGCTTCGCCGCCGGCATCGCGAATCCGTTGCACCACGGAATTGATGCTACCCGGCAGTACGTGATCACCATCTTCCACCGTGCGCGCTGTAACGACTACCTTGGCACCCTCCATGGCATAACGGATGGCGATCGCCTCGCCTATGCCACGACTGGCACCGGTGACAACTGCCACTTGCCCAGCCAGTACTCCATCTTTCTTAACCGCTGCACTCATGATACATACCCCCTTATATATTTGTTAGCAAACGCCGAAATCCCAGGACAGGCCATCGTGATAGCGATCGAGGACATTCTTGGCGTTGAGGATCTTGTGAACTTCATCGGGTCCATCGGCGATACGCAGTGTGCGTGCGCCCAGCCACATTCCGGCCAGCGGCGTATCGCTGCTGACACCCTTGGCACCGAAGACCTGAATAGCTCTGTCCACGACTCTGTGATATGCCTGCGGCACGAAAACCTTTATGGCCGATATTTCGGTACGGGCATCAACACCCCTTTCCATCAGATCCGCACAGTGGATGGTCATGAGCCTGGAGGCCTGAATATCCATGTAGGAATCGGCGATAAATCCCTGGATAAACTGTTTGTCCTCCAGTTTCCCCTGGTAGACATCCCTTTCGATCGCTCTCTTCACCATCAGATCAAATGCTCGCCACATGTGGCCGATGCTGTTCATGCAGTGGTAGACACGCCCTGCTCCCAATCTCTCCTGTGCTGCAGCGTGGCCCTGCCCCTCGCTGCCGATAATATTGTCCAGCGGCACCCGCACGTCCTTATAGATAATCTCACAATGGCTGCCGTCTCGTCCCCACACGGGTACGCTGCGGACTATCTCGAATCCCGGCGTATCGGTCGGCACGATGAACTGAGACATCTTCTCGTTCACCCCTCCCGCTCCATCGCTTTCCTCGGTACGGCACATCACCAGTGCCCAATCCGCTCTGATGCCATTGGACGTAAACCACTTTCGACCGTTGATCACCCACTGATCGCCATCCTTGACCGCACTGGTTTTAATGGAGCGGGGATCGGAGCCGGCATTGTCCGGTTCGGTCATGGAGTAACAGGACTGGGTTTCACCGCGAACCAATGGTTCCAGCCACTTCTTCTTCTGTTCCGGAGTCGCGTATTTCACCAGCACCTTCTGGTTGCCGGAATTTGGCGCAACCACTCCGAACATGGGTGCGGCCATGCCACACCAGGCGAGGATTTCATTCATATAGGCATGGGACAGAAATCCCAGATCATTGCCGCCATACTCGACCGGCAGGTGGGGAGCCCATAGCTTGCGCTCTTTTACCTCAGCGACGATGCTTTGATACGCCTTGCGCGTGCTTTCATCCCGCCATGACGCGTTCTCGAGTGGGATGATTCTATTGGCGACTATATCAGCAGTGTCGAGACGAATCTGATTCACTTCATCGGGGAGGCCCGGTATGGGTTGAACCGTGAGCACACTGTTGGGGTCGAATGCCATCTTACCGCTCCTTCTGATACGTGAATCCACCACTATGAGGCCGTCTGGCAGATCGAATTGGATTACTGGATTATGCCACTAGTCACTGGTCGCGCATAGTCTCGCCGAACTCACCCGGCAGCTACCAATCCTGTGCCGACGGTGTGGTATAGGCGTGGGATCCATCCGCCGAGAGCAGTTGCCTGATTTCCTTTTGCGGCGCGCCGATCATTCGCGCAACTGCCACCTGGTGTTGGATGCAGGCTAACTCGGTGATGGCACTGTTGAAATCTCTGACCTTCCGAGAGAATGGGTTGTCGAGTTCCGCCTGCATCTCACGAAACTGCGCCAGATGACATGCTTTGTGAACCAGCACCCCAGCCAACCAGGTAAGAGAATAAAAAGTCGTCGTGTCGGTCAGACGGATTGCCGGTGACTCGCCGTAATACATGCCGGAATTGGACGGGGCCTGCTCGATCCGCGCGACGCCCTGCCGCAGGAAAAAGTCCAGATCATCCGGTGCCTTTTCCTCAAGCAATTCAATTGCCCAGTTGATGTAGCTCGCGAAGGAGCGATTGCCTTTGATCTCGATATGCTGCAGCAGCCCGGACGCAGCCGGTTTGACGGCGACATTCTGGCCCTGACATGCAGTGCAGGAAACCAGGCAAACCATCAGCGTACGCCGCCCGCAGAGATGAAGCCAACTGTGCATTAAGTCACGACCCGAATTCAGGGCTCGAGTTCGATTATAGCATTGGCCATGTACGTGGAGGGATCTCCAGCACGGCTCCTTGGAGTCTTCCGTTCGCGGCCGCCACCGTTATTTTCGAAGTCGATAGACTCAACCTGAAATTCCGCTGTGCACACCAAGTACGAGTATCCTTCGTATTTGCTCTTCTATATCCTTGATCAGCATGGGAATCCTCGTTGACATCATCACGCCGGTCTTCGGTCTGGTTGTCATGGGTTATGTGGCGGCCCGACTGAGGTGGTTTGAGGAGGCCGGGATCAAAGGACTGTCCGGCTTCGTCTTCAATTTTGCCATACCGGTGATGCTGTTTCGCACCATTGCCACCACAACGCTCCCTCAGGAAATGCCCTGGCAGTTTCTGGCTTCCTATTACGTCAGTGGATTGTTTCTCTTTGCCTTTGCCATGCTGCTGGGCAGGATGGTGTTCCATCAAGAAACGCAGGCTGTTGGTATCTACGGGATGGCAGGTTCTTACTCCAACGTGGTTCTATTGGGCATCCCTCTCGTACTGACGACCTTTGGCGACCGCGCATCCCTGCCCCTTTTTATGATCGTTGCGACTCAGGCTGCGGTGATGTTCGTTGCCACCACCGCGGTGATCGAATCTGCCGCAGGCGCTGGTGGCCAGCTACGCCACCTACCTTGGCAGACAGCCCTGGTGCTGGCTAGGAACCCAATCATCATCGGTCTGCTGCTGGGGCTCTTTTTCAACCTGCTGCAGATTGCCATCCCTGCCCCCATCGATACGTTGGCGAAATCCCTCGGCGGGGCGGCACTGCCTTGTGCAGTGTTCTCGGTAGGTGCATCCCTTAGCCAGTATCGCGTCCAAGGCAGCCTGTCCGAAGCGTGCAGCTTGGCAGCTCTAAAAAACCTGCTGCATCCCCTCCTCGTCTGGATCATGGCGCATCATCTGTTCCAGCTAGATGCCATCTGGACGGCTACAGCTGTGCTGCTGGCAGGGGCTCCGGTGGGTGTAAACGTGTATCTGTTCGCGCAGCGGTATAACGCCCTGGTCGCGCCCGCTGCCGCTGCCATCGTCATCTCCACTGGCACGTCGATCATCACGTTGAGTGTGATTCTCTACCTGCTCGATGTGAGGTGAGGCCTTTCCGATCAGCAGTGTCGGGAACTTCGCCCGCTGCTGACGACTAGGTTGTGAGATCGGCAACTTCGCCTTCAACCGTTGTAGCAGTGACCATGCGCTTGGTCCGCCGGTCCTCCAGAATGAGATAGCCGGAAGGTACCACCAGCAAGGTCACTACCGTGGCGAAGAGCACACCGAAGGCCAACGAGACCGCCATGGGAACCAGGCTGGCCATTGCCTCCCCTTGTTCCCGTTGCTCGCCTTCGAGACCGTAGGCAATACGCGGGTACTCACGCATGATTTCCTGCAGGGTACCGTCGCTAAGATTCGCGATGACTTCATTTGCTGTAGTCTGGGTGCGGTCCACGTCGGCGATGACATTCACCACACGACGTCGGTCCGAACGTTTGATAGAGGAAAAACCACGACCCAAGTCGGCTTCAGCGACGGTGACGAACGGTACTTCCGAGCCATCTGCGGTACGAATGCGCATGCTGTTGAGGGAACTAAGGGACTTTCGCTCTTCTTCCGTGTACCGGACCATCACCCGCACATCGTCACGCCCACGTTGAATCCGCTGTGCCTCCTCACCGTAGAATGCCTGTCGAACCTGCCTTGCCAAATTTCCTAACGAGAGACCCAAGGCTTCACCGGACGGCAGGATGCGAAGCTTCAACTCCTGCTTACCTGATCGAAACGAATCGGTAATATCAATGACGCCTGGATACTCGGCCAACTTCTGACGCAACTTGGCGGCGACGGTTCGCAGATCGTCAATATTGTTGCCTTCAAGTTGTATATCGATCGCGTTACCGATGGTAAATAATGACGTGTTGAATTTCAGTTCTACGGCATCGGCAATGGGGCCGGATGTTTCTCGCCAGATGTTACCCACATCACGTGTTTCAATATCCCTGCTCTGACCCGGTGTCAGCTGCATGGTCACTTCACCGAGATGGCCACCCGATGCGGCCACGCTGGTTGGACCGGGCCCGCCACCGGATGAACTACTGGGATGATTGCCCACCGCCGCGAGAATATGAGTGACTGGTGGGGCACCCGGGGTGTCTGCGGCCAATCTTGCCGCGACTTGTCGTGCTGTCTTCTCAAGATGCAGCACCGCCTGATTGGTGACTGATGCGGGGGTTCCAAGCGGCATCGTCAATTGTGCAATGACCTGGTCGGAAGCCAGCGGCGGGAAGAAGGAAAACGGCAGCCGACCGCTTGCCACTATGCCAATGCTCGAAAGCAATGCCACTGACGCCAACGAAACTGTAATGTAGCGATAGGTGATGGCCTGTCTAACCAGATCACGGAAGGTGGTATTGATGAGACGTTCCAGGCGACCCGCGAAACGTGACTGCAAATTAATGATGCACCCAGCAATCGGCTCTGCGCCACCGGCCAGGTGCAAGGCAAAAAGAGCGGAGGTCGTGGCGATGCAGAGGGCGGCATAGCTGCGAATATCCCACGCCAACTCGATGAGAATAATCCCTCCGATCGGGATCATCAACAGTCCCATCTCGGCTGCTGCGGATTCAACATTGCGGTGCCCAAGGTGCGCCGGCAATACTAACTGTGACTCTATCAGCGAGAAGGCAAGACAACACACCACCACGATGGCGATGACGCTGAAGATCTGTCCCATTGTACCCGGAGCGAATAGGAAGGGCATAAATGCGGCGACCGTCGTCAGCACGCCGAATATCACCGGTACCGAAACCTGCTGGGTACCCTGGATGGCCCCCGCAAGCAACGTGTGCGGCCCTTGCTGGATGGAATACACGTTCTCACCCACGACAATCGCGTCGTCCACCAGGACGCCAAGCACCAGGATGAATCCAAATAGAGAGATGCCATCGATGGACATACCCAGCCACGCGGACAGAAACAGTGCGCCGAGAAACGCAACGGGAACGCCAACGCTAACCCAAAACGCCAGGCGCGGCCTCAGGAACACTGCCAGTAGAATGAGAACCATCAGGAATCCCTGGCGCGCGCTGTTGAGCAGCGTGTCCAGCCGATCACGCAATAGTTTTGAATTGTCATTCCAGACCGCAAGATCAACGCCCTCCGGCAAGCTGTTCCCGGCAGTTGCCAGATACTCAGCAACAGCGGCTGTAATATCGAGAATATCCTGTTGGCCAACCCGTGATACGCGAAGGATGGCCGCTGGTTTACCATCGAAGCGCAGTAGCTGATCGGTATCTTTAAAGCCATCGACTACCTTTGCCACATCTCTAAGGTAAAGACGCGTACCATCATCTCTGGTGGTGACCACCAGATTTTCGAATTCCTCTCCCCAGTAGGCTTGACCCTTGGTGCGCAACAAGATTTCACCAGCGTTTGTTTTAATTGGGCCTCCGGGCAAATCCAACGATTCGGCACGAACTGCCTGTGCCACCTGACTGAACGACAAGCCGTTGCGGCGCAATGATTCTTCCGATACTTCGATTGACACCTCGTAGGGGCGCGTATTGGATAAGGCCACCTGGGTAACGTTAGGTAACGCTGCCAGGTCATCCCGTACCTGCTGACCAATGGACTTAAGGGTCCGCTCGTCGCTTGGTCCTGTAATGGCAATATCCATCACGGCACGTTGACGGGTAATCAGGGTGATGATCGGTTTTTCTGTTTCTTCGGGAAAGGTATCGAGGGCATCGATGCGGTTCTTTACGTCATCCAACGACCGTGATGCATCAGCGTCATCAAATAATTCCACCTGGACAGAGCAAAGGCCCTCGTTCGCCGTCGAGCGGATCTGTTTGACGCCTTCAATCCCTTCCAGTTCTTCTTCTATGCGAATGCACACACCTTGCTCAACTTCCTCGGGAGCGGCACCGAGGTACGGCACCGTTACGGTAATCACGTTGACGTCGATGTCGGGGAACGACTTTTGCGGCATTCCAGGGACGGCCACCAGCCCGGCCAATACAATGAGAAGCAGGAGCAGGTTAGCGGCGACGTGGTTCTTCGCAAACCAGGCGATCGGTCCATTCATTTGCGGGCAACCTGTGACGTTGCGGTGGCGACCTGCAGGCGCACCGACATACCATCAAGGGCATTCTCGAGCGATGAGATGCAAACGAGTTCGCCTGACTTCAGCCCACCTCGAACATAGACCTGGTCGGCTACGATTCTAAGCACATCGACATCACGAAATTGCAATCGGTTGCTGCTATCGACGACAAAGACGCGCTTTTCACCCCGTAACGCAGAGCGCGGCAACACGACGACGTTATCTACCTGCGTGCCGTGAATTTCCGCCTCGACAAACAGACCAACGGAAAGAGGTGGGCGATCATTGGACTGGGCGTAAGGCGACGCGACCTGTGCAATAACATTAATCATGCGCGTGCGTGGATCCAATTCCCCTTCGGTACGAACGACTTCGCCTTGCCACTCGTGATTGGCCCCTGCAAAACGGGCCCGCAGCGTCACCTTCACCGGTTGCCTGATATCGGTATAAGGGGTTACCAGAGACAAGTCCAAATAAGCCAGTTCCTCATCGTGTATCGGAAGCCTCACTTCAGCAATATCAGTCGAGTAAATCGTTGCCACACTGGTGCCCCGATTGACGAACTGACCGATGTCAACCCGTTCCTTGCGCACACGACCGTCATAAGGGGCGATCAACTGAGTGCGAGTGAGATCCCGTTCGGCACGGGATAATTTCGCCGTGGCTTCTCGAAGGGTGGCTTCCGCTATATGCAGCCGATTCAACGCATCATCACGCTGGGCTGCGCTGGTGGATTGCTTCTCCGCCAGATCGAGCTGTCTCTGATGGGCCGTGCGGGCATTAGCCAGATCACTCTGAGACCGAGTGAGCCCGGCCTTGGCTTGTTCCAATGCCACTTCATAATCGAGGGCATCGATACGGAGAAGGACGTCACCTTCAGAAAAGAATCCGCCGGAAACCATGGCTGGTGACATGGCGAGAATTCGCCCGGATACTTCAGGAACAAGTTCACTTTCCGTTCGCGGCACCACCGTACCATGGGTCAATGTACTTAGTTGGACCGATTTTGGCGAGACGTCCAGCACCCGTACCAGTGGTGCCAGCGACTGGGGTGCACGCGGTTCAATCGTGGGGCCCGTGGCGATTAGAATCGCCGCAAGGCCGAAGCCAGCCATCACGATGGCTGATGGTAGAACAAAAGGTCTCACGCCTGACTCTCCCGGATTTCAACTTAGTATCGTGCTTGTATGAAAACTGGCATCACCAACGGAACTCCGTTTCAGTCAAATCCGCTAACGCTGTGCCGAGGGCAGCCCTGTCCTGCAGATCGCCAAACCCGGTTGCGAGCTCTGATCGATGTTGGCTTCCCCTAGATACGACCCACTATCCATGGCAATGTTTCCATGTCAAGAACGCCTTGCCTCTGGTAGGGCATCCACCAGGATCGCCACGCGGCTCCTCTTTGTCATCCGGCCCGAATCTCCTTCCGATAAAGAAGATAGCACCCGGTGCCAGTTCGGGGCAACCACCTGCACCGTATCCGTCTGTTGCACTGATATGGCATCGGTTCCAGGGGGCCAGGCAGAGGCAATATACCCATGTTCTCAGCTTCGTATAGCGAAATTCTGCAAAGCAAAAGTGAATACTCAAGTAGATTACAGAGATGTCCCACAGTGGAGAAGGAACCCTCCTATACGACCGGAACGCAATCCAGAGCAAGGTGTACCTTTACTGTCAGCAGGCAGAACGTACCACGCCACACCGCCTCCTGCAGATATCCAACCCTCGATCAGCTCGTGCCGATGATGCTCAAGCCAACCGCCTCAGACCGACCCCGCGCCAGTCACTTATCCGGGCTGTTAGCGAATCTCGCCAGCGGTGCTGTTGCATCACGACCGGGTCGCCGTTGCTGCAGGTCCCTTAACGCAGTCTTTTTTCGCAGGAATACGGAGCACCTCGCCCGGCTGATCCAGAAAATCATGGGGGAATCGCCGGCGCAGGCAAAGCAGATCAGTGCAGATTGGATGTTGTATCGCCAGCTGTCCCGACGTTGCTGGCAGAGCATGGCGGACAGCAGCTATAGTCGCGTGCGCAGCAACGCCCTCACTTCCCTCTTCCCGCACAAGAGCCAGGTGGTCAGATACATTCAGAACTGCGATCGTGGGGTGCTGATCGCATCGATACACATGGGAGATTATCTGCACGGATTGCTGCATCTGTGTCTGTCCGCATCATCCCGGCGCGAGGTGTTTATTCTTCGAAACCGCAGTTGGACCATTCAGGAGGAACGGGCCTTTCAAAAATTCAGCAACGCCGGAGTGACGGTAACGGTGTTGCGCAGACACCGAAATGTGGCGATCCAAGCTGTACGACAGCTTCGTCGCGGAAATATTGTCGTGGCCCTTTACGATCTATCCAGTCAATGGGGCAGTACCACTCGAGTCACTTTTTTCGATCACGAGATGGCATTGGTGCGGGGTCCTGCTGAACTGGCGATACTGGCAAAGGCGGACATTCTGCCGATTATGTTCCACTATGCAACCGATGGTACGCCCGTAATCGACAGTTTCCCGGTGTATCGGTCCCCTCCCCTTCGAAGCGTCTCGCTGGAAGCCACCGCACAACAGGTTACGCAACATCTGGTCACTCAGGCAGAGTGGCAGATCAGACAATTTCCAGGTCAATGGCATCACTGGCACTTGCTGCCTGCCATGCTTGCCGATGGGTGACAATCAACAGCTGTTCCGACCTGAGGCACTCGCCAGCAGACAGTTGAGCCTTGGCCGGGTGCTGCTGATTCAGCCGCTCCGGAACTACCTGCTGACCCTGCTATTGATCGTCATCTTCATTGTCGTCACCACTTTTCTAGCCGGCGGGAACTATGCCCGCAAAGAAACCGTGACAGGATACCTGTCACCCAGGCGGGGCATGGCCAAGATATACGCGACCCGAGCGGGCATCATCGAAGCTGTTCACGTCCGTGAGGGGCAATCGGTGCCGAGAGGCGGAGCGCTGCTAACCGTGCTGGTAGAACAGCTCGGCACGGATGGTAAGGATATTGCCGCCGGCATGCTGACTGAATTGGACAGCCAGATCAGCGAGATTGATGCAGCGATCGCCCGACGCGGTGGCGCAGCGCAGCGCGAGCAGACTCGACTAGCAGCATTGACTGTCGCTCTGACAGCCGAAGTAACGCAACTCAACGCATTCAAAAAACTGCAGATCAACCGTTTTGAGCTGTTTCTGCTCCAATACAGGGCTGTATCCAAACTGCACGACCGAGGACATCTTCCAGAACTGGACTGGCTGCAATACCGATCCCGTTACCTCGAAGAGAAACAAAAGATAAAGACATCCGAGCGGCACATCATGCAGACACGCAATCGGCTCACGGAGATCCGATTTCAAATTGCACAACTGCCGGATACAAACCAGAACATATTGGTGGAGCTACAGATACGCCGATCGGCCCTGCAGCAGCAACGGACGGAACTGACGGGACGCCGAAACTATCGGATCAACGCTCCAGTCGCCGGCACAGTTACCGCTCTGCAGGCCAAGAGAGGTCAGGTAGCGATTGCCAGCGTGCCACAGCTGGTTATTTTGCCATCTGACAGCGAACTGGAAGGCAGCCTGCTAATTCCCACTCGGGCAAGAGGATTTGTACGACCATCGCAGGAGGTGCGTTTGCTCTATGACGCGTTCCCCTATCAGCGTTTTGGCGTGCACAAAGGCAGGATCGACAGTCTTTCCCAAGCCATTCTGGTACCAGGGGAAATCAGCGGTCCGATACAGGTTCAGGAACCGGTGTATATCGCTACCCTGAAACTGAACCAGCAAACCATCCGTGCCTTCGGCGAGGAGATGCCGTTGCAGCCGGGCATGTTACTCAGAGCGGACATCATCCTTGAAGAGCGTTCCATCCTCCACTGGCTGCTTGAGCCCCTTTTGAGCTTGAGAGGAAGAACCTGATCCGGCGCGTTGTTATGAGGCGACTCAGTGAATTTCTGAATTTCTCCGGCACGGCCAGCATGCCGGTTATCCTGCAGGGAGAGGCGTCCGAATGTGGTCTGGCCTGTCTCGCCATGGTGGCGAGCCACCATGGCTTCAGGACGGATCTGCATGCTTTGCGTCAGCGCTTTGGCGTGTCCCTGGCTGGGGCGTCACTCAGAAATCTGATGCGCAGTGGCGCTGACCTTGGACTCAGCTGTAGAGCATTGCGCGTTGATCCCAACGAGCTCAGGAAGATGCGCCTGCCCGCCATTCTTCACTGGGATTTCAATCACTACGTCACTCTGAGATCTGCTAGCCGCAGTCACGTGGTAGTCCACAATCCAGCCGTGGGTGTCCGCCGTTACCGGTTGGCAGAGATCGGCCAACACTTCACGGGAATAGCGCTGGAAATAACGCCGACAACTCAATTCCAACGCGGCAATACCACTCAACGTCTGCACCTGCTCGACTTCTGTAGCGGCATGAAGGGCATGCTGCCCGCCTTCACGCAGCTGTTAGTTCTCTCCCTGCTGATACAGTGCTTTGCCCTGGCGAGTCCATTCTATCTACAGCTCGTGGTGGATGAGGTCTTAATCAAACAGGACCGGGACTTGCTGGTGTTACTGGGCGTGGGGTTTGCCGGTCTGACCGTTATTACCGTCATGACTAAAGCCCTACGCGGTTCTGCCCATCTGTTTATTGCCAGTCAGCTCAATTATGCAATGGGTACTGCGCTGTTTAGTCATCTGATTCGTCTGCCGGTTGGTTACTTCCAGAAAAGGCATATGGGTGATGTGGTATCACGGTTTGGATCGATGAAACCAATTCAAGACTTCATCAGCAGCAGTGCCCTAACGGTCATACTGGATGGTCTGATGGCTATTACCACCCTGGTGATGATCATAATCTACTCACCCCTGCTCTCCACGATCGTGTTGGTTTCCATTGCCAGCTTCGCAGTTTTGAGAGCTGTTCTCTTACAACCTTTTCGACACCGTACTCAGGAGAGTATCGTCACTGCTGCCAGACAGGATTCAAACTTAATGGAATCCGTGCGAGCCCTGCAAAGCATTAAGGTATTCAGCCGGGAAGGTGACCGGCAGAGCCTTTGGCAGAGCCGGTTTGCCGATGCCATCAACGCGAATATCAGCATCGGCCGTTTGACAATCGGGCACGAGATCCTCAACGGTCTGATTTCAGGGGTGGAAAACGTATTGGTGGTATTTGTCGGTGCTCAGGAAGTGCTCGATGGTGCCATGACAGTTGGCATGCTGTACGCGTTTATCTCCTACCGACTCCACTTCAACAGTTCCCTCACGTCCGTCATCAATCAGCTTATCCAGTTTCTGATGCTCGATCTGCACCTGGAAAGAATAGCGGATATCGGGCTAACGGATAAAGAGAAGGGACTGGAAGAACCGGCTGGTTTTACCATCCCACTGGAAGGTTACATTCAGCTTGATCGAGCTTCTTTCAGTTATTCAGAATCGGACCCGCTGCTATTTAAGGAGCTATCGTTGCAGTTCGAGCCAGGTGAGTTTACGGCCATATACGGCCCCTCGGGAATTGGCAAGACAACGGTGATCAAAATCCTACTGGGCCTTCTGACACCTACACAAGGTGGCCTGATGATCGACAAGATCCCGCTTGACGTATACGGAATTCGATCCTACCGAGCTAACATAGGCGCGGTCCTGCAGGAAGATGTGCTGATGTCCGGTTCCATCAGAGATAACATCTGCTTTAGCGATATGTTCGCTGACTTCGATCGAATTGAACGGGTTGCTCAACTCACTGAGATCCACGATGACATCATTCGAATGCCAATGGGCTATGACACTCCTATCGGCGAGATGGGATGCGCCTTATCCAATGGGCAGCAGCAGAGGATTCTCCTTGCCAGGGCTCTTTATCAGAAACCCAAGCTGCTTTATTTGGATGAGGGTACGGCACATCTCGACGATCAGTCGGCTGAGCGGATCATGGCCAATCTACACAGCCTTGGAATCAGCTGTGTCTATATCACGCACAACAGAAGATTGCTCAAGTTCGCCGATCACATTCTGGGCATGGCTCGCGGACAGCAGAAGATTGTGCACAACAGGAAGTAGCTTCTGGCAGCATAGCTTTTCTAACGAGTTCATCAGCTCGTGCTCAGGAAGGAGGGGTTATTGCCAGGACTGTCGGAGGCAGGGATGCCGATCCGGATGCGGCCCAGAAGAGCGAATCCCACCATCCCGCCCTCAGTCTGTTGCCGGACGACCTCCTAGTCGCTGCCGCTTACATACAGAATCATCTGCTCTTCATCGAAATATCTATTCTGCAACTTGAAAGCTCTTTCGGCCACGCCTTGGGAGACGAACCCGAACTGCCCGTAAAGCTGCTTGGCTGCCTGGTTGTTTTCAAGAACCGTCAGACGGATCTGCTCTACCCCCTCAAGAGATTGAATCATCTCGAGCAACTCCTCTACCAGGAATCTGCCCACTCCCTGCCTTCTGTACGCCAGCTTGACATACATGCCCCAGAGCACACCTTGCTGGGCAAAGGCAACGTGTCGTTCCCTGCCAAATCCCACCACACCCACCAGATCGCCATCGTCAGCGAATGCGCCTAGAATGAAATTGTTGGGATCGGGACGCAAACCCATTTCGATCTGCGTCAACGGTCTCTTTTTCTCCTTTCGGTAATTGCCACCAAATGATTCTGGTGAGTTAAGGAGTGCTTCGAGATGTATCTCCCGGTATGCTACGGCATCCAAATGGTTAACAATTCGAAATTCCATTTATTCAGCCTGACCTGCCTTGATGAAACAGACTGCGTTCCCTTATGCCTTGTCGACAGATGTATCAGACAACCTTACTCTCCAAACTCTCCGAGCCCTGTTGAGCATCTTTGGTCAGTGGAAAGATCAGCGTCATCCATAGTCCGGCAGCTATGAAGGCCACCGTGGTATAGTAGTTGGCCATCGCTACACCGAGTTGTTGCAGCCCGGCAATGACGACCGAGGTGGCACCCTTGCCGGTTCTGTACACAAACACGTCGATCACCTCCTTGGCGCGATAGCGCATATCGTAGGACAGGGGAATATAGAGGATTTCCTTGGCAGCACGAAACAGTGAATAGTCGAATGCCTTGAACAGGAAGAACGCCAGACCCACGGTGAAGACCGTCGGTTCGATGATCGCCACGATGATCGCGGTGAGATGAATAGTCGGCATCAAGATGTGGACCCATCTGAGGGGCAGATACGTTAGGAGCAACGGGGCACCCACAAATTGCAGAGCTACCGCGGTGAAATTCAGCATGGCATTGAAATTCGCCTGGAAAGCGACTTCCCGATCGACTTGCCCGGCAAATTCGTCCGACAGAAGTCCCTGAAACTTCAGGTACAAGACAGCAGAGAGTACTTGCGTGGCAAGTACGATGGCCAGCAGGTAGCGAAGGATTCTGGATTCCCGGAACAGCAACAGACCCATATGATCCGCCTCGGACTTTCTCGCCGGGACTACCGGTTCACCGTGGAGCCGATAGGTGAAGTTCGACATCAATGCTGCCGGAATCACCAACAAGGAGGCAAATAGCAGCAGTGTCTCGGCGCCAAGCGGTTCCGCCATGCGACCCGCCAGCAGCCCGCCCAACGCACCACCGAGACCGGATATTCCGGTAAGGGGACCATTGACTTTTTTAGCAGTGTCCTGCGATATGGAACTGTTGATATAGGACCAGTATTGCTCGATCAGCAATACGATGTAAAACTCCTTGACGAGGTACAGTACCACAGTCGCTATCCTGGATCCCGCTACGATGGTAAGATAACAGAGGAAAATGGCCGCACCGGAGCCCAGCGTGGTGACCAACAGTGTCCGTCTTGGGCCCAGTAGGGAGAGTATGCGACCATACACGGCCACCCCGGCAAATACCACGACGGGCATCACTGCCATCACCATCGGGAGATTGTCGGCGCCATAGGCGGTCTTGAACAACACATCCGCCGGAGGCCTGATGAATTCGTATCCGGCCAGCGTAAAGAAAGCCGAACAGCCCATCAGGGCTGCAATCTGATATTCCCGATTCAGTTTCATCGATGGGCTTCTGATTCAATTCCGGCGCAAGGAGGTTCTATTTCTCCCAATACACTTCAAAGACATTGCCTTCGGGATCTTTCGTTTTGAATCCACTGTAGGTCCGCTCCTCTTCCAGCACTTCGTTGAATCGGGTTGCCCACTCCTGCACCTGTTGGCGTGATTCGCAGCGGAAGCCAAAGTGGACGTTACCCCTGTAATCGGAAGGTTCGCCCTGTTCGAACACCAACAGGGTGCCCGGCCCTGACACAAATCCCTTGTGTGCAGTGAAGCCGAATTGTTCTGCATACCAATCGGCCAACCACTCCGGTCGGTTAGCCGGAAGGTTGATGTGATCCAGTCGAATCAGAGGTTTACCAGACATGAATCAGGTGTCGGACGAGAATAATCTGTCGAATACAGATCGGCGTTTTTCGAACGTTGATAAGCTGTCCATCAAGCATCCCCAAGTCGAATACTGATCTGTGTCTTCGGACATTTTCGCTGTTTCCTGCATGAAGAGTATACCGTCACTGAAACTAACTTGATACTTGACTTGCATACTTGACAGGCCATGCAGAAATCCTCACATTGCACTATTCAGCTACGACATTAAGGCAAGCAATGAAACCTGACGTTCGTCCTCAAAATCCTCACTTTTCGTCCGGCCCCACATCGAAAAGACCTGGATGGTCGATCGATGGCCTCTCCACCGAATGGCTCGGCCGATCACATCGGGCCAAGGGTCCCAAGGCAAGTCTGCAACAGGTCATCGACCTGAGCAGGAAGATTCTTGGTATCCCTGCGGAGTATCATCTGGGCATCGTTCCCGCATCCGACACGGGTGCATTTGAAATGGCTATGTGGTCGCTGCTGGGTGCAAGAGGCGTTGATATATTTGCGTGGGAGAGTTTCGGAGAGGGCTGGCTCAGCGATGTGAAGAATCAGCTTGCACTGGAGGATGTTCGAACGTTCCAGGCCGACTATGGCAACTTGCCGGATCTCGGTGCAGCCGATTGGAACAGGGATGTCGTGTTTACGTGGAACGGGACCACCTCGGGTGTAAAGGTACCGGATGGGGAGTGGATAGCATCTGACCGGGCAGGATTGGCCTTGTGTGATGCAACGTCGGCCCTGTTTGCCATGCCTGTGGACTGGAGCAAACTGGATGTAGCGACCTGGTCCTGGCAGAAGGTTCTGGGCGGCGAAGCCGCACATGGGATGTTAGCCCTTTCACCCCGAGCGGTGGAACGGCTGGAGAGCTATACCCCGCCTTGGCCACTGCCGAAGATATTCAGAATCACCAAAGGAGGCAAACTGAACGAGTCGATCTTCCAGGCGGCGACCATCAATACGCCCTCCATGCTGGCGGTTCAAGATCAGTTGGACAGTTTGCGCTGGGCCGAAGATATCGGGGGACTGGAGGAGCTGATTCAGCGCAGTCAGAACAACTTGGGTTCCATGGAACAGTGGGTAGCTGCGACGCCCTGGGTGGATTTTTTGGCCGCCGATGCAACCATTCGTTCCAGTACGTCTATCTGTTTGAAGATCGTCGACCCGTGGTTCACGGAGCACGAGCAGAATGAGCGAGCCAGCATTACCAAACAGATGGTCAGCCTGCTGGAGGATGAAGGGGTTGCCTACGATATCAACGGCTATCGAGATGCGCCTCCCGGCCTGCGAGTCTGGGGAGGAAGTACGGTTGAAACTGCAGACATAAACGCCCTTCAGCCCTGGTTGGATTGGGCATATGCAGAGGTCAGATCGGATTAGTTTGATGCATTGCTGACAGCCCTATCCGGGCGACCCAATCCGGGCGACCCACTGGCGGACTGATGCAAGATAAGGAATACCAGAAAGCTCTAAAGTCCTACTCTCTCGAGACGCTGTTGGATATTACCGGTCACATAGATCGGGAAGTTTATCCACATCGCTTTGAGTGGATTCAGTCTGAGATAGACAGCCGAACGAAGGGGATAGCCGCAGAACCCTCCGCCACGGTGCCGGAGTTCACATTTGGCACAGAGGATATCTACGCCGGTTTCTGGTATCGATTGGCCGCGACGTTGTTGGACGTCCTGCTGGTCTATGTTCCATTAGGCTTCTGGTTCAAGTGGAGCTTTCTGTTGCCTCCCCCCTACAGCCTGTTAGTACTGCTGCCTTTACCGTTGGTTTTCCCTGTCTACAACATTACCTGTTTAGCCATCTGGGGCCAGACGCCGGGGAAGATGGCAGTGGGAATCAAAGTGATTAGCCAAAGTGGCACAACTGTCGGTTTACGCCGTGCCGCCAGCCGGCATTGCGTCGATTCGATAATGGCCGTATTGATGCTGACGACACTGCTGGTGGGACTGTCTCTGAATTCATCCTCCGCAACCAGTCAGTCCTCAGCGATCAATGCATTTCATCGGCAACTACCCAGCTGGGATCTGCTGGACGACTTGTGGGACATCTGGATCTGGAGCGAAGCGGTTGTACTTCTTTTCAATCAGCATAAGAAAGGTCTACACGACTTTCTGGCAGGGACATTTGTCATTCACCGAGACAAGCTAAAGGAATTTCAGGCTGATGTTCCCGAGGCAGGCGCTGGCCGATCTACAGAGGGTCGGCAGCAACGATTGCTGACGTCAATCCATTCACTCCTATTGAGGAAGTTGCGCAGTATCGTCAGTAGCAGTCAAAAATAAATAACAGGCTTCCATTATCGGTAGTTTGCGAGGATCGAGATTGTGGCTGAAATACGTGAAGTTACCGGCCAACTGGAATTCCCTGAAGGCCCCATCGCGATGGAGGACGGTAGCGTCATCCTGGTGGAGATCGCCAGGGGAACACTCAGTCGCGTATCACCATCGGGCGCGATCAGCGTCATTGCCGAACTCGGGGGTGGTCCCAACGGAGCCGCAATGGGGCCGGACGGAAAGTGCTATGTATGCAATAACGGTGGATTTATCTGGCACAGGCGCAATGGATTGATATTCCCCGGCCTGCAGCCCGATGACTACAGTGGTGGCCGTATAGAAAGAGTGGATCTCGACACTGGTGAGGTCGAAGTGCTCTATCGGGACTGCGACGGGGTTCCCCTCAAAGGCCCCAACGACATCGTGTTCGATAAGACGGGTGGGTTCTGGTTCACCGACCATGGAAAGAACCGACGGCGAGATCGCGATCGAACCGGGGTTTTCTATGCCCGACCGGATGGCGATTCCATCACCGAGATGATATTTCCACTGGAAGCACCTAACGGAATCGGTCTGTCACCGCTTGAGGACAATCTGTACGTGGCAGAAACCCCAACCGGGCGCCTTTGGTCCTACGAACTCGCCGCACCGGGTGAGATCAAACGGGAGCAGTATCAGGCCAATGCTGGTGGGAGCATGATGCCGCAGCTCCCGGATTACCACCTGTTTGATTCCCTGGCGGTGGATAGTGGCGGGAATATCTGCGTGGCCACCATCATCACGGGGGGCATTGCCGTGCACTCGGCAGACGGCAAGCAGGTTGAGTTGATCGAGATGCCCGACCCACTCACTACCAATATCTGTTTTGGCGGGAACGATCTGCAAACGGCTTACATTACCCTTTCATCCACTGGCCGTCTGGTCGCCATGGATTGGCCCAGGCCCGGTCTGCCGCTAAATTTCCTGAATACCGAGGGCGCAAGCAATGCGACAGGGTAACAGTGTTTGCTGTCCAGACAATAGCTTGAGGTCGGCAACCCAAGCACGGACTTATCCGGCCAGGCACTATCCAGCATGATCAAGGCGTATCTGGCTCTGCTACTGTTGTTGCTGCCGTCCTGTGTCGGCCATTGCGACGAGCCGCCCCATCTGGACAGAATACACTTCCTCATCCCTGCAGGCCCCGGTGGTGGTTGGGACGGCACGGCCAGAGGCGTCGGGGAGGCGTTGCTCAAATCCGGTCTGGTGACAAGCATCTCCTATGAGAATCTCTCCGGTGGCGGTGGCGGCCGCGCGATCGCCAAGCTGATCGAGACAGCCAGCCGTCAAGGTGACACGCTGATGGTGAATTCCACTCCCATCGTTGTGCGTTCCCTGCAGAAGATATTTCCCCAATCTTTCCGTGACCTAACCCCCATCGCATCCGTGATCGCGGATTACGGCTGTTTTGTGGTGAGAAAGGACTCACCCTACAGTACCTGGGGCCAGATCATCGCTGCCTTCAAGGCTGACGCGAGACAGATCAAAGTGGCCGGCGGCTCCGTCAGGGGCAGTACCGATCACCTGGTGATCGCCAAAGCGCTCCAGGCGGCGGGCGTAGACCCGAGGCAGGTGCGCTACATCCCTTATGATGGTGGTGGCAGAGCAATGACGGGGCTGCTGACGGGAGAGACCCAGTTACTCTCAACCGGCCTCAGCGAAGCGCTCGATCTGGCAAGTGCCGGGGTGGTGAAGGTCATCGCCACAACTGCTCCCGCCAGGCTATCCGAGATAGAGAGCGTCCCGACTCTAAAGGAACTCGGCTACGACCTGGTCTTTGCCAATTGGCGAGGCTTCTTCGGGCCCCCCGGAATGAGCCCGGAGAGAATCCGTACCAGTATCGAAATCCTTGCGCAGCTCATTCAGACGGAGGAGTTCGAGTTGGTGAGGGCGCGTAATGGTTGGGTGGTCCTGTTCCAGTCAGGACAGGATTTCTATCGATTCCTGGAACAGCAAGAGCGTGACATCGGCCGGATGATGCGCGATCTTGGCTTCCTCAAAAGTTAATCTAATTTCTCCATTACACGTGTAACTAATTGATTCATAATGTTTTCAAAATCCACGATCGGCGCCATATTGTTCCTGCTTACATTTGCCGGCTATGCCTGGATGGCTGCTGAGATTCCACTCGACTTCTGGTCCCAGCAGGAGGTGTTCAATGCTCGAACGATGCCCCTGCTGGTCGCAGCAGCAGGTATCGTCATCTCGCTGCTACTGCTGATTGTGCCCAGTGTCGACAGCGGCTGGGAAGAGATCAAAGCTTATCGGTGGCGAGACACGTTATTTCTGGTGGGGTTGATGTCGCTCTATGGCCTGGTTCTGGAATATCTCGGTTTCCTGCTGGCTACCACCGCATTCCTGGCCGCTGCATACTGGATCCTGGGGGAGCATCGCCCGACCAGACTGGCGCTTGCCACGCTACCGCTGGTGGTCGGATTCTGGATTCTGGTCAGTAGTTTGGGGATCTATCTGGATCCCGGCGAGCTCTATCACGCAATGATGGCGAACTGATGGGTAGCGACATCTCCTCGCGCCTGTACTCGGCAGGCATCCTGCCATGCTAGACGGGATCCTGCTGGGACTGCACACGGTCGCCACACCGGCGAACTTGCTGCTGGTACTGCTGGGCTGTCTGGTCGGTACATTTATTGGCATGCTGCCGGGTTTGGGACCCATTTCCGCCATCGCCCTGATGATCCCCATCACCTACGGCTTCGACCCGGCAGCAGGGATGATATTGCTTGCAGGGGTTTATTATGGGGCCGTTTTCGGAGGTTCCACCTCCTCCATCCTGATCAATGCACCCGGCATCGCAGGTACTGTTGCCAGCGCATTTGATGGCTATCCGTTGGCGCGCAGCGGCGAACCGGGCAAGGCACTCGCCCTGGCTGCTTATGCGTCCTTTGCGGGAGGCACGTTGGCGGCGTTGATGCTGATAATAGCTGCCCCGATATTGGCAGATCTGTCGCTGATCTTTCAATCCGCCGATTATTTTGCCCTGATGCTGCTGGGCTTGTCGCTGGTGGCCGCCTTTGCGAGACCGGGTGGCCATCTCAAGGCCCTTCTGATGGCCTGTTTTGGCATCATGTTGTCCACCGTGGGCACCGATCTGTCGGCAGGTGTGCAACGGTTTACCTTCGGACGCATGGATCTGATGGACGGTATAAGCTTCCTGCTGTTGGCAATGGCGACATTTGCTCTGGCAGAGGCGTTGATGATGGTATTGCAGCCGACACGGGCCGGAGCGCGACCCATGTCGATACGAATGAGCAGGCTTAAGCTGAATAAGAGGGAGATCAAACAGGTCCTCCCAACGGTGGGCCGCGCCTCCGTCTTGGGATTTTTCGTGGGCGTTCTGCCTGGCGCCGGCGCCACCATCGCTTCCTTCCTGGCCTATGGTGTGGAGCGTGTGCTGGCCAAGCCAGCCGAGCAGCTTCGATTCGGCAAGGGCAGTCTCAAGGGTCTGGCCGCCCCGGAAACCGCCAACAACGCAGCCTGTACCGGCTCTTTCGTTCCTCTATTGACCCTCGGCATTCCCGGTTCCGGCACCACCGCCATCCTGCTGGGAGCGCTGCTTGCCTACGGCATTCAGCCAGGCCCGAGGCTATTTGTGGATGAACCGCAGGTATTCTGGGCGGTGATCGTCTCCATGTATTTCGGCAATCTCATTCTGCTCGTGTTGAATCTACCGCTTATCCCCTATATCGCCCGCATCCTGATGCTGCCAAAGGTGTACCTGGTTCCCGCGATCCTCTTTTTCTCACTTATCGGCGTCTATCTGGTTTCATTCAATAGCTTCGATATACAGATGATGGTGTTTATTGCCGTCATCGCCGTGGGCCTCAGATTGTTGGAGTTTCCCATGGCACCCCTGCTGTTGGGATTCATCCTGGGCGGTATGCTGGAAGATAATCTTCGGCGTGCGATAATTCTGAGTGATGGCAGCTTTGGATTTCTGTTGGGGCGACCCACCACCGTGGTTCTGCTGAGTCTGACTGTGGTGACACTCATCTCGCCGCTGCTGCGCAAGCTCTATCGAGGAATCAGGTCAGGGAATTAGTGCTTGCCATCTATAGGTCAGGTGAGTAAAGTACGCCCGATTTCAATACCAACCAAATATAGGAGCGTGATTATGATTGTCAGCATCGATAATTCCGTTACGCCCCGGATTCGCCGCTAGTTAGAGAGACCACCCCTTTCCCTCTAACGGTTGTCCTCCGGGACGGTGTGTCAAGTGCACCGCGTCCCCATGACCGTGTCCTGAACGCTCTGTCCCGATTGCCCTGGCCTGACGCGTGGCCCACCAAGCGTGGCCCGAACCACTTGCCTGTGAGAATCCCTGGTGTGAACGGTAATGTCGCTGTGCTTTGCATGCATCGGCAACCATGTGATGCGCCGTATCATCAGTTGCGTTCAAGACAGGAAAGTTAAAGCAATGAATCTAAGTGAATTGGGTTGGAGTGATTTCTTCCAGGAACAATGTGACTCGGTGGGTGAAAAACTGATCCCGGCGCGGGTTGCACGACAGGATACAACAGGCTATCAACTTCTCGCAGAACAGGGCGAGCTTCTAGGCACGCTAACAGGGAAGTTACGCTATGCTGCAGAAAGCAGGGCAGATCTTCCGGCCGTCGGGGACTGGGTGCTGGTACAGCCATTGGTCAACGAGCCTCATAAGGTCGTCATGCACAGACTTCTTGCGCGCCGCAGCAGTTTTTCCCGCAAAGAAGCGGGAGACAAAACCGATGAGCAGATTCTTGCGGCGAACATCGACACGATATTCATCGTCTGTGGACTGGACGACAACTTCAACCTGCACCGCATCGAACGCTACCTGCTATTGGCTTGGGACAGTGGTGCGACACCGGTCGTTCTATTGAGCAAGTCCGATCTCTGCCATGATCTGGACAAGAAGATGGAAGCGGTGGCCACCATTGCCATGGGGGTGGATATCCACCCCATCAGCGGGTTGACGGGCGACGGGATAGACAATCTTCGCTCCTATCTGGGCAAGGGTGTGACCGTGACACTACTGGGGTCGTCAGGAGTCGGCAAATCCACAATCATAAACAGCTTGCTGGGTTTTGAACGTTTTGAGACCAGCGAGGTGCGCGGTTCTGACGACAAGGGTCGACACACCACCACGTTCAGGGAGATGGCCATCATGCCCGACGGTGGACTGATTATCGATACGCCAGGCATGCGCGAACTACAGGTATGGGCTGACGAATCCAGCCTGTCACAATCGTTCGATGACGTTGAGTCTTTAGCAGAACGCTGCAGATACGGAGATTGTGCTCACAAGAATGAGCCGGGATGCGCCGTTAAAGATGCAATTGAAGCTGGGACACTCGACCAGGACCGACTAAAGAGCTATCTGAGATTTCAACGGGAACTCAAACACCTGGCAGCGCAGCAGCAAGTGCAAGCCAGGCTGGATAGAAAGAATCGGGTAAAGCGGTTCAGTAAGATGATGAAACGGCGACCGTCGAAGCGCGATCTCTCCTAAAGGGAGAACTCCCGCTCTATTTCTTTCAGCGCTGCCTCGCGTCGTTTTTCACCTCTAACGTATCGAATATACTGTCGGCACTGTTTGGCTTTCTTCTTATCCTTTGAGGCATCTCTGAAGGAGTCTACAGCCTGGTCCCACCGGCCAAGCTGCATCTGCGAAATGCCCAACAGTAAACTGACTTCAGAGGGCTTTTTGAGATCTCCCCTGTCCAAAGCATCCTGGTAGGCCTTAACGGCGTCCGCATGTCTATCCTCGTTTGCCAACGCGTTGGCCAATCGATAGAAGATCTGGCCGTCTTCTGCATATTCGGAGGCCTGTCGCCAGGTTTCTATGGCCTTTTCCGTCTCCTGAGCCATGGTCCAGGCCTGCCCCAACGTGCGTAGATTCTTCTCAGTCCTTTCCACAACGCCGTCGTCCATGCCCCTCTCCATCACGACAGCAGCTTCGAACGGAACTTCGGCATTCAGTAGTCGCTGAGACAGCATGACCACTTCCGACTCTCTGATGAGCATCCCCTGCAGATGGGCCGCATAGTATGCACCGAGGGCGTTGTTTTCCTCTTCAAGCTCACTGTACATCGCTGCCAGTTGCAGCCAGTATTGCCTGCTGGGAAAGGAGACAATCAGCTTTTCCAACACGGGGATTACACCACGCCAGTCCTCTAACTCGCTGTAAACGACCACCTGCATATAGAGCCAACTCTCCTTGACGGTCTTCGCCTGGGCTATGGCAATCTCCTCTGTTTGCAGGGCATAGATCAGGGAATTGCGGAACTCGTTCATCTGGTAGTAACAGATGGCTTTCATATAGATCGTGGCTGGATCCGGTATCTCCTTGAGGGCAAGCCATCGGTCGATATAGATGAGTGCCGTCGGGTAGTTCGCCTCGGAATAATAGAGTTGAAAGATGGCTCGCAGCGCACTGATTTCCATCGCCTCGGGTATGCCTTCCTTTCCCTGAGCCAGCACCTGCTTGTAGGCTTCGATGGTTTTGGGGACATCATCCAGGGCATAATAAGCGTATGCCAGCGCGCTCCATATCTGAGCCACTTCGTATCTGTTGAGCCCTCTTCTCCTGTGCATTTTGTCCAGCATCACGATTGCTTCTGCAGGTGATCCTTCCTCGATCAAGACGTTTGCTTCGGAGAGGGTCTTGTAGGTCTTCTCCCGCATGGCAGGGACCTTGCGGGTTTTCTGTTTGGAAGCCTTTTTGCCCGACTCCTGTGCTGCATAAGCGGCGCCCGTCGTATAATGACCCATCGAATCGAGCATCAATGGCAAGATCAGCAAGGCAATCGCTGCCGCCAATGTCTTCATGCTGCCATCCTCCTAATCGTCTGCCAACTCGAATGTAATCTTGTTCAGTACGCCGACAGTATCGACGGGTACGCCATCGATCACTTTGGGTTTGTACTTGAATTTGAGTGCCGCCTTCAGTGCAGCACTATCGAAGACGCTGCTGGGATGGTCGCTACACTCCCCCGGATTGCGCAGATTGGCGACCATGGCACAATTCTCCACCACAAACGGCTCGCTGACGGTCCCCTGGGCAGTGACGGTAAACTCGACGATCACCCAGCCTGCCATTCCCCTGGATAGGGCGCGTCGCGGATAGATAGGCTGAACTTTGACGATGGGAAGATACTCGCCGTCACTGATACCAAAACCGCCGCCGCTGACATCGATCGATACGCTCAGATCCACTTGGGACATGGAGAATGCGGCTTTGTCTATTGCTACGGCTGTCAGTTGGGGCCTGATTTCGGGAGGGGGTTCGTCCGGGGGTGGGGGTTTTTTGGGTTTACGTTTCTTGGTTTCCAGTATCTGATCCTGCTTTAACCTCACAAAATCAACAATGGTGGTGACACCGCCTTCGTTCAGTACACTTCTTCCGGATTGGATCAGTGCCTGCATGATGTAGAACAGGAGCAGTGTGACGAATATCCCCACCCCCAGGGAAAAACCAAATCTGATAACCATCAGTTTGTCCTTATTGTTATTGTTGTTGTTCCGCCGCAATGGCGACCTGAGTAATACCCACCTGTCGAGCAGCGTCCATGATAGCCAGGACCTTTTCAGTCTTGGATTTGCTGTCCGCCTGAATAACAAGACCACCCTTGGGACTCTCCGAGTGCAATTGCTCCATCAGCGGTCGGACACTGCGAATATCAACTTTCTTCTTGTCGATCCAGACCGCGTTGTCCGGACCCACCGCCACCAGTAACGATACAAACTGCTTGTACTGGGCCGTCTGGGTATCCGGTCGATTCACCTCCAGCCCCGCCTCCTTGATGAACGTAGCTGTGACGATAAAGAAGATCAGCATGATAAACACCACATCCAGCATCGGCGTCAGGTCTGCTACCTTCTCTTCCTCCTGTTGTTGTTGTCTGCGAGCCATCTTATAAGTCGCTTGTCATATTTTGCTTTACACCTATTAGCTACGTAGACCGACGTGGTTAGTATTCCATAGTCAGCGAGACTTCAATATATTCAGACTCGTCTGCAATCTTAGCAACTAACCAGGTGTTGGCAAAGACACCGGACAACGTGGCCACCATGCCAGACATGGTCGGAATAGTCGCCGCTGACACACCTGCAGCCATGGAACGGGCATTTCCACCCGAGAAGGTCATGGCTTCGAATACCTGTACCATGCCGGTCACCGTTCCCAATAAGCCGAGTAGCGGGAGCAGTGAAATGAAGGTCTTGATGAGGGTCATATTGGCATTCAGGCGTCCGTTTACCTCGCTGATCACTTTCAAGCGAATCATCTTAGCATTCCAGGATTGCCGCTCGCCTCTGCTCGTCCACTTGGTTAGCGCCATGCCGGCGACTCGTCTCTGCTCACCGTAAACATACACGAATCGTTCAAATATCAGACACCACATTCCAAACGTCGCCGCAGCGATCAGCCAGAGTACATCACCACCGGCTTCCATAAAGGTCTGGATCGCTACCAGAATCTCCATGGATCTACGCCTTCTCTTCGGCTTGTTCGGCCAGCAATCCCGCTGCCCGCTCATTCAGTACGTGGATGATGGAATTGCTGCGCGTCTGAACGATCGCGTGGAGCAAAACGGTAGGGATGGCGACACACAAACCCATGACAGTGGTCATCAAGGCCTGCGAGATACCCCCAGCCATGGTCTTCGGATCACCGGTGCCGAACAGGGTGATCGCCTGGAAGGTGAGAATCATCCCCACCACCGTGCCCAACAATCCAAGCAACGGCGCCACCATGGAGATGATCTTGATAAACGCGATACGTGCATTGAGTTTCGGTGTTTCCTTGAGAATCGCTTCTTCCAGTCTGAGATTGAGCGTTTCCGTGTCCACATCTTTGTTGGCGTCGTGCACCATCAGCACCCGGCCGAGAGGATTACCGGTATCCGGTGTACTCTGCTTCATCTGTGCATTCACCTTGCCGCCAACTATATAAAGGGTGATCAGACGCTCCATGGACAGTAACAGCGCAACAATCGCCAAGGCGATGATGACATAGCCGACATTACCGCCTTGCTGAATCCTTTCTTCCAAAGTGGGCGTCTGAATCAACAGTGATAACAGCTGACCCTTGGTGGGGTCCATGCCGAACTGAGTGAACCCGCTGGTTGCTTGGTTGAGAGCTTCGGTGGTTGCCACAAATCGATTAGCGGGCTGCCGCGGCAATTCAACCAAGACCTGCTTGTCGATGTCGTACTTCAGGTAACTGCCTTCCGATATGACGTTGAAGGTGCCGACTCGGACCACCTCCTGCTGCACTTCATCACCGTTGGGTTTGATGATCGTTGCGTTGAATCTGGTGACCTTGCCTGATTCCGTCATCTCCTGCTGCAATTCATACCAGAGACGCTCAATCTCGTCGATGGTGGCAAGTTTGGTACTCCTGCCCATTTCCGCAGCAAATTGAGCCAGCCAATCCCCTCTGCCTGGATATTCTGCACTGATCAGCGATCCATCGAATATTCCACGGGTATCACCGCTAACCTGCTGCAGCACTCCAAACAGCTCGCGCAGAGATCCCAATCGCTTTTGAAGAATCTCCTGCAGGTTGGCGATCTTGGTTTCGTTGTTCTCAAACTGGGTCTCCAACTTTTCGCTGCGGTCTTCTTCCCTCTTCTGGTCCCGTTTTGCTCTGGCCAGACGCTGCTGCTGTTGTGTCTTATCTGCAAGAAACTCCTTCTCACGCTGTACGTTCGTATCTCTACCGAAGACCTGGCCTTCGCGGACCAGATCGAGTAGTTCCCCCAGATTCTTGGCGGGGATCTCCTCAGCAGCCAACGCAGTTCCGGTCATGCCAAGTAACAAGAAAACCGAGAATATTCTTTTCATTTGCTGCTCTCCGGTGACCTGACCGGCAATCGAACCAGATCGGCTGTCATAGTCTTGCGTGCTATCCGCAAACCGTTCCTCACATCTGCCCGGTATTCATCTCCCAGCGGCACCCAGTCCCTTATCTTGTTGTCCCAGACCCCTGTGACCTCGCCATCCGGAGTTTGGAATACAAGCGACACCCGCCCCCACTTCAGCATATCCACCTGTCGAGACTTGCCATCGAGTTCGATCACATCGGTGTATGCCTCCAAGGTTGATCCAAACGTGTTCTCGATCTGATAGGCCTCCAGCACTTTGCTGAATTTCTCCGATACCGCCACGTCTGCCCGCTCCAACCCATCCTTCAGAAAGGAAATACGCTCAGTTCTCTCCTTCAACAGGAAAGGGGAATCCAGTTCAATGAACTTTTCCAGACCGTCTATCATCCGGGCCATAAGCGGACCGACCTGCCTTTCAATCACCGTCACATTGTCGATGGATTCATTCAGCTCAGCGATCTCCTTCTCTTGCCGTTTGATGAGACGCTCCTGCTGACGGTTATATACTTTTAGCCCATCCACGATCTTCATGACATGCTTATACTGAGACAAAAGGTCCCGAGTCTGATCCGTCAACTCGTCGATCTTAGTCTGCGACTTCTTTCCTGCCGCCGTTGTATTGGTTCTCACGCCCAGAACTTCGTCCAACGTTTGGGCAGACGCAGAAGTCCATCCGGTAAGGGAGATTGCCGTAACAATCGCCACAATCATTACCGGTTTCACTGGATACTTTTTCATACTAATACCTTCCGAAGAGTTATAACTTTTGGTTGTTCTCATGATGAATTGCTGAATCCGTGAATCGATGCTACCGAATCACACTACTCTGATGAAAGGTCTCTCTCCTTCCCCCGTAAAGTCCTCAAGTTTGATTGTCCAAGAAGCCAGTGGAACCAACTGAATGGGACATATAGCCATACGACCGTGTATAAAACCAGCTAATAATTCGACCGCGACAGGATGTCCAAGCATTGATCTTTTGTCAAGGTCCCCACCCATTTTTTTGCCAGCCTGACCAATTTTGGACAGATCCGCCAATGTCCAGCCCGGATTCCGAATGCCCCGTTCAGTCTCTATGACAGCTGTTTAGACCACCCGTTCAATCTCAAAATCTGAATGTACAAACCCCAAGCGGAGCCTGAAATATGCAGATCTGATTAGCCCATTCTCAGTTGTCTCAATATGGTTAACGACAGACTCATTTGATTGGGTTAATGAAGCGGGTCGCCTGTGGGTGAGAAAACTGGAACGGTCGCCCAATGCAGACCGACTAAAGATTGACGACCTCAAACTGATCGTGATCCAGACTAGCCGACATGGGTACGTTGGTCAGTACTGCAGTGCTTGCCAATTCCGGTTTCAGATACTGCTCGACGACTCTCTTCAGATCATCAGCATGTACCTTGAGGATTCCGGAACGCAAGTGGTTCCTGTGCTCTGGAGTGCGGCCAAAGAGACCATTGTGGAAGGCCTGTCGTGCTTCTCCGGCCGGCGACCCAGGCGCATCGATGCTGCTTACAACACCCAGGATGGCTTCCTCCACTTGCTCAAATGTGAGCTTGGTTTCCAGTAACCAGGTGATGGCGTGGTCGAAGTTATGAAGGGTTTCCTTGAGGTTTGGATCCCGGAAGGAAGAGAAACGAAAGACAGCATTGCTGGAGTCCTGACTGGCACCGGCGCCATAGGCACCGCCCTGTTCACGAATGGCGCCATGCAGGAAACCGTTGCGCAAGACCCCGCCCAGGACAGCAAATACAGGTGCATCCGGGTCTCCTTCCGGGACCGTGACAAAAGCCTTGGCACAGAAGTTCACTTGTGTATTCGTGGTCCAGATCTGGCTGACCCGCTGCTGGATCGGTTCCAAACTAAAAGGCACAAATGAGCTGGCGGACATGCCCCCCCAATTGTGCTCCAGGTAGTCCAGCAATTCTCCTTGTCTTTCCTGGTCAGCGACGATCAGCAATTGGTGCGGAGCCGCAACGATACGACTGTGTATCTGCCTCAACTTATCGCAGAGCGACTCCAGCTTCTCAGCATCTTTTATGTCATCAGCCAGCTGCTTGAGATGTAACAAACCGGCCAGCCCGGAAAGCCTGTGGTTCAGATTGACCACCGGTGACAGGCCACTGGCGGCAGCTGTCATTGCCAGCACCGAACCGCTGTTGGTTAAGGTGGCCTGCCTTCGGGCAAGGGCCTGCGAGAGCAGATCCCGGACGCGCACCGGTTCATCAAACCGAACGGTTTGCAGGGTTTCCTGGAGTAGATCACTCATCCCATGCTGGTTTCTGGCCAACGCCTTGCTGGACAGGGTCATAAAGCCCTGCACCTGCTGCACGTCCTCGATCTGGCCACGAAACGTTGAGAATGCGCTGAAGCCCCCGGTGATACTGTGTTGAAGGTGCTGTGTTTGCAGATAATCTCGACTACCGGAGCCTATTTCAGTGAGAATATGGGTATACAGGGGCAAGTGCTGAAGCAGATCAGCAGCCAGGTCCGGTAATGAGGTCACCACCTGCTGGTAGACCAGGCCGTTGGTGGCCTGACCGTAGAAACTTACCAGTTGACCGCCGGTCAGGCGGTGCTCTACCGGCACAGGAATACTCGTCGCTGGTTGAACATCAGCCAGTCCGACCTTGGGGAGAATGTCGGCGTTTTCAACCGTCTTCTGTCTTTCGTTCAGGCGCACACCCAGATCGACAATCTCCTGCTTACCGTCCCCGTTCAGGGATGATTTGATCCGCGCGAGCGCTTGCTTTTCGGCTCTGTCCCGGCGACCGCTAATCTCGGTATCCGGCTTGAGGACCAAGCTAACGCGATGGGGATTGTCCAGTAACTGCTCTCTAATCAGGGACTTGATGAAATCCGGATCCTCGATCGCCGCTCTCAACCTGACCAGAATAGGATCGAGATCCAACAAGGCAATGGGGTCGCCCCGATGAATCGACGCCGACAAACCAGAAAGGATCAATTGCAGCCCATAGGGGTAGCCGTCGCCACCAATTTCACGCTGCTGCAATTCCAGTTGGTGTAAAACGGCTTCGACCCTTGCATAGGGTACTCCCTCTTCTGCAAGCCTATTCAAGGTCGATAGCACCAACTCTTCCAGTTGCACAATCCGGGTCGGTTCGCTGCCTTCAATTCCGCACATAAAACTGATTTCGTGATTGGATTGATCAACACCACAAAGGGGAGAGACCGCCGTGCCCAGATCAGTAGTTTCGAGGGCCTGTCTCAAGGGAGAAGCACTGGTATCAAGCAGCACGTCCGCAAGCAGGTGTGATTTCAACATCTCTTCCAGGTCGGTGTTGGCGCCCAGCAGCCAGCCGATGACCAGATGAGTCTTCTCCTCCGTGCTGTCCTGCTCTGAGTTGAATGGGTAGGACTCTTCTACCCTGATAGGTGCAAAGTAGCGCTTTTCATTGCCTACCTCGATTACCTGATCGGACGCCTCAAATCGGCCCAAAGCACGGCTCTCAAACTGTTCCTGAAGATCCATGACCGGAATATTGCCAAACGTCATGAAGACGGCGTTGCTGGGGTGGTAGTGAGTCCGGTAGAAGGTCTGCAGATCTGCGTAGCTCAGCCGAGGAATCTGGTCCGGGTCACCGCCGCTGTTGTGGTGGTAGGTGGTGGTGGGAAACAGGTATCTCTTGAACGTGTCATAGAGAATCGAACTTGACGAACTAGCATCACCTTTCATCTCGTTGTAGACGATGCCCTTATAGGTCAGCTCACTGGTCGGGTCCTTCAGTGTCTCGAATTCAAGTCGAAGCCCCTCCTGAGCAAAGTCCAGCGGGTCGAGTCGGGAAAAGAACACTGAATCCAGGTATATGTCGAGCAGATTGAAATAGTCTTTTCGGTTCTGGGTGGCAAAGGGATAAGCAGTCCAGTCGTTGCTTGTAAACGCGTTCATAAAGGTATTGAGGGAACGCCGTGTCATCATAAAAAATGGATCACGCACCGGGTACCGCTCACTCCCGCACAGCACTGTATGCTCCAGAATATGGGCAACCCCGCGTGAGTCTGTCGGCACTGTCCGGAAGGCCACCAGGAATGCATTCTCAGGATTGTCCGCTGCCAGGTGGTAATGTAGCGCAGCCGTCTTACGGTGCTTGAATTCGTACACGGTCAGATGCAGGGTTTCTATCTGACTGCTGCGCAGCAGTTCGAAAGCTGGATGAGATTGTTGCTGCTGAGATGTCATGGGCATGGGTTAATTCAGATGGTTGCCGCCATCGAGTATTAAGGTTTCGCCGGTAACAATGGAAGCACCCGCAATAAAGAAATCGATCGACTCCGCGACGGATTCTGCCGTGCAGGTTTTGCCCAACGGCGCCCTCTGCTCGGTAGCCTTTTTGGCCATTTGGTATCCTTCCGCCCCGATCCCTTCCTCCAGCCACTTGCCCTGGATAAAGCCAGGGCAGATGGTGTTGACCCTGATCTCAGGCCCCAATACCCGTGCTAACGAGTACGTCATGGTGATCAAGCCAGCCTTGGATGTGGCGTACGCGATGGAACTTCCGACACCCTTGATGCCTGCAACCGAGGCTATATTGACTATGGCGGCGTCTCCCGATTGCCGCAGTGGTTTTTCAGCAGCCCTGGACATCTGATAGGGACCCACCACATTGACGGCATAGATCTGCAGAAAGTCCTCCTTATCCAGTCCTGAGAGGTCACGGTGAGAGACGAATTTTGTGGTGCCTGCATTGTTCACGAGTGCATCCAGCCTACCCCACTTCTTCATGGCCTCGTCTACCAGACGCTGACAGTCTTCGTCTTTCGATACATCAGCCTGACAGAGCAAGACTTCGGTACCCAGTTTTTCGCATTCGGTGGCAACATCTTCTGCGGCAGCAGCACTGCGTGAGTAATTCACGACCACCCTGCATCCTTTGGTTGCTAACAATTTCACCGTAGCGGCTCCAACGCCGGAAGAGGAACCGGTCACAATTGCAACTGCATTTTCGAGATTCATATATTCACCTCTGATGGTTTGCGGGCAGCATCACGCTCCCTCGGGGTGCTCAATTCTGAATTTTCCCCAATAGTCCGCTACCGTCTCCTTCATCTCCCTGTGCAGCATCAAAATTCCAAACAGGTTCGGCAGAGTCATCAATGCTACAGTAATGAACGATATCAGCCAGATGAAGGAAGTATCAGATATAGACGCCATAAAAAACCCAAAGACGTATACCACTCTATAGGGCATAACCAGTTTCAGTCCAAACAGATAGACGATGGCCCGGTCGCCATAGTAGGACCAGGCCACCGCCGTGGAAAACGCGAATAATACGAGACCAATGGATACGATGTACTGACCATAATCCCCCAGCAAACCCCTATTGAACGCCTTGGTAGTCAATTCCACCGAATGTACCAGGGAATATCCCCTCACGCTGATGGCGTCGTCGGCGAGTTCGCCGTCTATCACTTGAATTTCACCGTTATACGGTTCGCCATCTCGAAGGTACCTGACCTGCTCCGCAACAGAGCGGTTGTGCACTACAGTGAATTCATCAAGATTCACAGCGATGCCGTTGCGCACCTGAATCGCCCCGTCAAATTTCCTGATGGGATCATCGTCGGCGCTATCGCTGAGATGCTGCAACAGTTGTTGCCGCTGCTGTGCATCCTCTTCACTGTGGCTTCCGGCAATAATTTCCATATCGAACTTCTGGAAGCTGTTTTCAAACTTTTCGGTCCAGACGCCTGATGAGAGGATCACCAGTCCAGTCACCGTGCAGATTACGATGGTATCTATGAAGGGTTCCAGAATGGACACCATGCCCTCTGAAATGGGCTCGTCAGCACGGGCTGCAGCGTGTGCAATGGGTGCTGAGCCCTGCCCGGCCTCGTTTGAAAACAGGCCTCGTTTGACTCCCTGGACAAAGGCGTACGCAAAGGTAGCACCGAGGAACCCTCCCGCTGCGGCGGAGCCGGTAAATGCATCTCGAAAGACACTGACGAACGAGGGCCCAACCTGGTCCAGATTGGCGACGATCACTGCCAATGCGCCTACCAGGTAGATGACGGCCATGATCGGTACGATCTTTTCGGTGACCTTCACGATCCGTCGGATACCTCCTATGATGACCAGACCCAATAATATCGCAAGGACCCCACCCGTCACCCAAGGCGGTATCCCGAAGGTGCTCTCCATGCCGATGGCCATGTTGTTGCTCTGGGGTAGATTGCCGGAGCCGAAGGAACTGATCACAGTAGCTACAGCGAAGAAGACCGCCAGCCACTTCATGTTGAGGCGCCTTTCCATGAAGAACATGGGGCCACCGACGATAAAACCATCTTCGTCCTTGACCCGATACTTGTGTGACAGAGAGACTTCCACGAACTTTGTGGTCATTCCGAAAAACGCGGTCATCCACATCCAGAAAAGGGCTGCCGGCCCACCGAGATACACGGCCAATGCGACGCCGCCTATATTGCCTGTGCCTACCGTGCCTGAAAGGGCGGTCGTTAAGGCTTGGAAGTGGGAGGTGTCCCCTTCATGCTCTGGTTTGTCATATTTGCCCCGCACACAGCGCCAGGCATGCTTGAAGTACTTGATCTGTGGAAAGCCGAGGTAGATTGTGAAAAACAATCCCGTACCCAGCAGTATGAAGGGCTGTGCTGACCCCAACCAGCCATCCAGCAGGTTGAGTAATTCGGTGATTTTCTCCAACGGCATTCCCCCGTTCTAACTAGTGTCTATCCAGATTCAAGGTCCGCGCTTCGGATACCCGTCTCAAGTTACTGATTTTTCTGCCAACTTTTCTTCTATGTTCGACACCGTCCACAGCAACCCATTTATGGACAGGCACGAATTAGGTAGAATCGGTTCCGCGAACAGATCACTGGCGACCTTATCAAATTCACCTTTGGAATAGAACACGCAGCCGGATCTTTTGGAATCTGTTCATGGGAGCAGCGGGATGCATAACAGAATCTTTATCAGACTGATCGTTGTCAGTTTCCTGACGCTGATGTCTGGGACCGGGTCCGCCCAAGACATCTGGTCTGATGTAAGAAGAATAGTTGCCATTGGGGACGTGCACGGCGATTACGATCAGTTGCTGGCTGTACTTAAAATGGCTGATCTGATCGACGGCCGCGGTAAGTGGATAGGAAAAGAGTCTCACCTGGTACAGACGGGCGACATCCCCGACCGCGGTCCGGACTCAGCGAAAATAATCAGATTCCTACACAAGCTGGCAGGCCAAGCGAACAAGAAAGGCGGCTATGTACACCTCCTGATTGGCAATCACGAGGCGATGAACATCTATGGTGATCTTCGTTACGTGCATCCTGGTGAATACAAAGCACTCATCGCTCGCGATTCAGTCCGGCTGCGCGATCGCTATTACAAGGTTTTTATCGACAAACTCAAAACGAAGCTGCCAGTCGATCCTGCATCGGTATTCGACGATGCCTATCGTGACGCATGGCGCAAGAAATACCCCCTCGGTTACGTTGAACATCGTTATGCCTGGAGTCGACTTGGAGAGTTCGGTAAGTGGGTACTGGATCACAATACGATAATTAAGATCAACGACCTCGTGTTCCTGCACGGAGGCATCAGTGCCGAATTGGGAGATATGACTCTGACCCAAATCAACGAGCAGATCAGAAAGGAACTGAGTTCGGTCATCTACCCTGAAATCAGCCTGATGGACAGTCCCATGGGACCCCTGTGGTACCGCGGAACTGCTCGCAATGGGGCGGACGAAGAACTGCCGGTGTTATTGGCACAATTGAAAAGGCTTGGGGCCAACCATGTTGTGATGGGGCACAGCACCACCGAGGGCACGGTCCGACCGCGCTTCGGCGGCAAGGCAATCTTTATCGACGTCGGAGTGTCACGAGCCTATGGCGGGCGGATGGCATGTCTGTTGATAGAGGATGGTAAGTTCTTTACGCTGCATCGCGGTGAAAGAATACCCCTACCGCGGGGCAATGATAATCTCCTAGACTATTATGAAAAGGTGGCTTTACTGGATCCTGCGCCTTCACCGCTAAACGACCTCGTTACGTATCTCAGCGGTACAGGCGACATAGTAGATCCGCCGATCAACTTCAGACAAGCCGTAGCCGATCCTCTTCCATAACCGACAGTATTGGCCGTGTGTCATTTAGGTTTGAAGTACGCGCGCCAGATGTCTGTCTTAAGTTGTCAATTCACGAGCTAACAGTTTTTCTGTGTTGACCTACTTGGTGGAATTTGGCCTGTTTGAGGACAGGCACTAGCTAATTAGTGTCCATCCAGGAATAGGTATTTATAGTCCGTGCTTCGGGTACCCATCCGGATGGGCACTAATTACTGCTCAATTCCCTCATGGTGACAAACTCTTCCGCAGTCGTCGGGTGTATGCCGATGGTCGAATCGAGTATCGCTTTGGTTGCTCCAGCTTTCATCGCAATGCTCATTCCCTGGATGATCTCACCGGCTTCGGGTCCAACCATGTGGACCCCAATCACCAGGTCGGTTGCTTTATCCACGATGATTTTCATCATGGTCCGCTCATCACTGCCACTTAACGTATGTTTCATCGGACGGAAGCTCGACTGGTAGATCTCGATTGCATCGTACTTTTGTCGGGCATCTGCCTCGGTCAGTCCGACCGTACCGATATTCGGCTGGCAGAACACCGCTGTGGCAACGTTGTCATAGTCCATTGTAGTTGGCTCATTGAGAAACTGGGTCTTGGCAAAGGCCATCGCTTCAGCAATCGCAACCGGTGTCAATTGGACCCGGCCAATCACATCTCCCAACGCAAAGATAGACGGCTCACTGGTCTGAAAAAAGTCATCCACGATAATGGCGCCGTCGGCACGCGTGTCCACCTTGACAGTTTCCAGGCCGATGTCGTGGATGGCCGGATTTCGACCTGTAGCGTACATGACAAGGTCTGCCTCCAACTCACCTTCTTCAGCCGTTATCACCTTTAGCGTATCGTTAGCGTTCTTCTCGATTGCCGTTACGTTGGTATTGAAGTGCAGGTGTATTCCCTTCTTGTCGAGTTCATCGGCAACAAACGAGCGGATACCATCGTCAAATTTGCGCAGGAACAGCGGGCCCCTATACAAGAGATGGCTTTCGGCACCCAGCCCTTTGAATATTCCGGCGAATTCAACTGCAATGTAGCCACCACCGACTACCACGGGACGCTTTGGAAACTCTTCAAGGTGAAACACCTCATTGGAGCTGATGGCATATTCACTGCCCGGAAAGTCGGGGATAAACGGCCAACTACCGGTGGCTATGAGAATTTTCTCGGTGCTGACCCTGCGCTCATTGATGGAAATCGTGTGGGCATCCACAATGCGGGCCCTGCCGTCAAAATGGGTCACCTCTGCACTTTCCAGCATGCCACGATACACCCCATTCAGACGGTCGATCTCGACATCCTTGTTGTCTCTCAAAACCTGCCAGTCAAAACCCGGACTGGATTTCTGCCAGCCAAATCCCTGCGCTTGCTCATACTCCTCGGTAAAGTGGGAAGCATAGACGAACAGTTTCTTCGGCACGCAGCCGACGTTGACGCAGGTCCCACCCATGTAGAGATCTTCGGCGGTAGCCACTCTGGCGCCGTAGTGAGCCGACATCCTGGCGGCCCGAACGCCACCGGAGCCGACACCCATGACGAACAGATCAAAATCGTAATGGCTCATAGCTATCCAGTCCTCGGGGTCATTGGGAGAGTCGGATCCCTCTGACCGGTATTTGTATCAGTCCAAACAGGCTACATAATAAGAAATCACTATGCCAGACAAATCTCAGGCCAGAGCTTGCCACGCCTGATCGAAGACGAAGGTAAGTGTCATGTCGGCACACGACGCTCGAAACAGGGCGCGGCAGAGATGCGCAGCGGGCGACCTGGTGTCAACAGTTTCTTGCCAGCAGTGCCCGTGCGTCCTATATTGAACTCATCATGAAATTTGGCATCGATCGACTGTTGTCCGATCCGAACCTGCAGGGAGAACTCGCCGGTAAGCGGCTGGCAGTGGTGGGCAATCCCGCATCCACAACCGACGCCATGCTGCCCAGTCTGGATGCCTTGATGGGCTCTGAGCGACTCAAACCGGTTGCGTCCTTCGGACCCCAACACGGCATGCGCGGCGACAAGCAGGACAATATGGTTGAGTCTGAAGATTACCTCGATCCGGTCCACAAGATCCCGGTGTTCAGCCTCTATGGTGAACATCGTCGCCCCACCGACGAGATGTTGGCGAGCTTCGATCATCTGCTGTTCGACCTGCAGGACCTGGGTTGCAGAATCTATACTTACATCAGCACACTCAAGTATTTTCTGGAGGCCTGTGCCAAAAACGGCAAATCCATCTGGGTGCTGGACCGTCCCAATCCTGCCGGACGCCCCATCGACGGCATGAGACTTCTAGCTGGCCAGGAGAGCTTCGTTGGCAGTGATGAACTGACCATGAGGTACGGACTCACCAGCGGCGAACTTGCCGGCTGGATCGTTCACAAGAACAAATTGTCTGTGGAACTGAAGGTCATCAAACTGGAGAACTACGCACCGGATGCCGCCCCCGGGTTCGGCTGGCCCATCTTTGATCGACCCTGGGTCAACCCGAGCCCCAATGCGTCCAGCCTGAATATGGCCCGCTGTTTCCCCGGAACGGTGCTGATCGAGGGTACGTCCCTGTCGGAAGGACGCGGCACAACAACACCGTTGGAATGCATAGGTGCTCCGGATATTGAGATCAATAAGATCGTCGCTGCCATGAGACAACTGTCACTGGACTGGATGCAGGGCGTGCATGTACGTCCCTGCTATTTCGAACCCACGTTCCACAAGCACCAAGGAAGCATGTGTGAAGCCGTGCAATTCCACACGGACGGTCCGGACTACCGGCACCAGATATTCAAACCCTATCGTCTGGTCGCGTTATTCTTGAAGGCACTGCGACGCGTATATCCCGCCTACCCTCTGTGGCGACCACCCCCTTATGAGTACGAAGAGACTCGTCTACCCATCGACGTGATCAATGGTGGCCCCGACCTGCGCTTGTGGGTGGATGACGCCAGTGCCACTGTAGCGGACCTTGACGAACGTCTGAACCGGGAAGAGAAGGAGTGGCAAGAGGAACGGGCACCCTTTCTTCTCTATTGATGTTGAGACTGCACAACGCGAGACCTTGAGACTGCACAAACCTCAAGACCACACAACGCCACCTCGCGACGCCGAGTTCACGTTGCTACAATGTACCGAGCCGAGATACGTGGAGAATTGAATGCAGAGCAATGGTTACAAGATAGCTGTTTTGGAAGGGGATGCGATCGGCCCGGAGATCATGCAACAGGCTGTTCGGGTGTTCGATCTGCTCAGCCAACACCGCGATGTACGATTCACGCTGATGCCGGCCAAGTTCGGCGCCGGAGCATATTTCGATACAGGCAAAGCCTTCCCTGACGAAACCAAAGCGATCTGTGACGAAGCGGATGCGATCCTGAAGGGCCCGGTCGGCTTAAGTTATGAGGAAGCACAGAAGATCCCGGTCGCGGAGCAACCGGAACGGGGTGCCATCCTGCCGCTGCGCGCTCGCTATAACACCTATGCCAATTTCCGCCCCATTCTTCTTTCCCGGGATATGGCCCACTTCTCACCCCTGAAGCCGGAGATCATCAAGGACGGTATCGACATTCTCTTGATTCGGGAGTTGGTGGGCGGGCTTTACTTCGGTGCCAAGGAGAGAGGGACAAACAAAGACGGCTTACGCTACGTGAAGGAGACGCTCGAGTATGACGAAGATCAGATCCGTGCCATCCTGCAGGTGGCATTTGAACAGGCTCAGAAACGAAAGAAGGTGCTGCACAACATCCACAAGAGTAACGTACTGATCTCCAGCGTCTTCTGGAATGAAGTGCTGCAGGAAGTTCAGCAGGACTATCCGCAAGTGACCGTGATTCATCTGCTAGTGGACGCCGCCGCGACCGCTCTGTGCCTGAATCCGGGGCAGTTCGACGTGATGGTGATGGAGAATATGTTTGGCGACATCCTGAGCGACCAGGGCGGGGGCATTCTGGGTTCTCTCGGCCTGATGCCCTCCGCCTGCATCGGACCGGAAAAAGCCTACTACGAACCTTCACACGGATCCGCCCCCGATATAGCCGGGCAGAATATCGCCAATCCCTACTCCATGATCGGATCTGTGGCCATGATGCTGGAGATGAGTTTCAACATGACTGAGGAAGCTGCTGCAGTCTGGCAATCGATGCAGGGAGTTTTCGAAGATGGCTACTCCACGGCGGACCTCAGCTCGGCGCAAAGATCGGTCGAGATTCTGACAACCGACGCGTTTGGGGACCGGGTGATGGCCAAGCTGGACGCGTTACTGTCGTGACGTCCGGTATTACATGGTCCGCCCTCAGCACAGTCGAGAAATAACGTCGCCGTCTACCTGCCGTTTGCGGCGTATCTATTCTGCAAAAGCCTGCCGAAACTGGGAGACCTCACTCTTGATCTTTGCGTAGAGTGCTGCCACATCGATGGGCTGCCCCCACTGCTGCCGCTTCGAGAGCATGGTGATGGGAAAGACGAAATTGTTGCTTTTTCTCCACTGCAAAGCTTTGCTGGTACCGGATTCATCTTCCATCTGCACCCAGTGCAGGTCCAGCCGATCCGCCAGCAGGTCACCGAAGACAACGCCAACGGACTGCCATCCCTGGTGATCATCCTGCTTGATCAACTGCTCATCAACGATGCGCTGCAGGATCTTGAGATCGTCCAGGCCGCCCTGCAGCTTGGCGATACCGAGCTGACGATTCAGCAAGTCCATCACGCTCCGTCGTTGGCTCGCCATGATGAACTGTTGTCCCACCGACAGGCCACTGACTTCGATCTCCTCCTGCTCGCCCCGTTCGAACTGATAGTGCTCCAGTTGTTCCGGCGTCAGGAAGGTTTCCTCTTGCCGCTCTTCACTCCATACGGGACCGCAGACCAATAGCTGCAAAACGATCAGTTGAATCGCTCTGTACATGGGCCTCTTGACTGCGGCAATCGAAATCATATCTGCTGATCGAAGTGCTGAATATCGCTGGTGTAAGGTTGGCAGTTTAGCGTCTTTCTGCCCAAGGATCATGGACACTGTCCGATAAATCAGCCGAATAGATCACGAAATCTGATATTCTTCCCGTGGAACACGAACGGGGATTTGCATTGTCATCGGGATTGGTTGAAGAGATCCACGCTTCACCGGTTAGCCTGGTTATGGCGGTCACGGGAGGCGGCAGCGATGCCATTGCACAACTGCTGCAAGTCCCGGGCGCATCCAGGACACTGCTGGAAGCCATTGTCCCCTATCACCCCGGTGCACTGGCCCAATATCTGCAAACTCCTCCGGCCAGTTCCTGCAGTCTTGCCACTGCCAGAAGCATGGCCATGGTTGCATTTCAGCGGGCGCTGCAGCTTGTCCCCGAAAGGGACCCGGCTGAATTGGCTGGGGTGTCCTGTACCGCCTCACTGGCAACGGAGCGGAAGAAAAAAGGCGAGCATCGCCTGCACATCGCTGTGCAAACCTGTCAGCAAAGCACGGCCACTTCGTTGCGGTTCAACAAGGGACAGCGCCAGCGTGCAGAAGAGGAGGAAATCACCAAAAGACTGCTGCTGAACGAAATCGCTGCGCTCTGTGGCGTCGAACACAGCTTGCCCGTTGAACTACTCAAAGGCGAGCAGACCGACAGGCAGATTGCCACTGCCCGATCCATGTGGCCTGAACTGCTCCTGGGAGAGATTGACTCCGTCTGCATCCGTCGATCCGATGGGCCACCTCCCCTCACCCTGTTTCCGGGTGCGTTTAATCCACTACACGAGGGCCATGAACGGATGGCCAACATAGCGGCGGATCTCACAGGATCGGCTACCGTGCTGGAAATCTCGATCATAAATGTTGATAAGCCGCCTCTGGATTACGCTGAAATGGAAACCAGGGCGCAGCGGGCCAGTGGCAAATTCGACCTCTGCTTCACCCGCGCCGCTACCTTCTCGGCCAAAGCCAGCCTGTTTCCCGGCGTTACCTTTGTCGTCGGCACCGATACCATCAAACGGATCGCAGCACCGAGCTATTACGGCAACGACGCGGCCAATCGTGACCAAGCCATCAGCTCGATTCGAGATCTCGGTTGTCGTTTTCTTGTGTTCGGTCGCAAGGAGGGAGCTGTTTTTGAATCGCTGCGGGATATCAGCCTGCCGACCAGCTTACTTGAAATCTGCCAGGAAGTGCCGCAAGACAGATTCCGTCTGGACATCTCCTCTACTGAATTACGCAGGCATCCGCTAAAATCCGACCCAACTCAGCACAGGAAATCACGATGACTGAACCGATCCTCCTGGAGATCTTTACTGATTACGTCTGACCCTGGTGTTACCTCAATACGGTCAGTATTGACAGACTCAAACAGGAATATGCAGTGGAGACCCGTTGGGTCCACTTTCCGCTGCATCCGGAAACGCCCATGGAAGGTGTTTCCCTTCGGGAACTATTTAAGGGGAGAAACTTCGACGTCAACGGATTCAGGAAGCAGATGCAGGACCGAATGGCGAAAGCCAATCTCCCCTATGGTGATCGCTCCATGACCTACAACAGCCGTCTGGCACAGGAACTGGGCAAGTGGGCGGACACCCAACCGGGGGGTGAGGCAATTCACGATGCACTTTACCGGGCTTATTTCGTCGACAATCTGAATATCGCCGATGAGGAGACACTGGTTGCCATCGCCGAATCAGCAGGTCTCACTGCAACAGCGGCGCGTCAAGTGCTTGTCGAGAGATCCTTCAAAAAGGCTGTGGATGAAGACTGGCGTCGCAGCGCGTACCATGGTATCGAAGGGGTGCCTACCTTTTTTGGCCAGGATCTGTTTGTAATGGGATGCCAGCCCTACGAGATTCTGGAACGGTTTGTCAAACACCTGCAGAAATTGCAGGCCGAGTCGAGTTGATGAGGGCTACGGTGAGATGATCAACGGCTCGGTCATTTCCGGACGCTGAAAGAACTCCGCGTTGTTTGCATACTGCGGATCTACTTTACCCGCCTTTCTCCAGCGGACCACCTGTGCCGTGCCTCCGGTGCCATCCTCCGGCTGACCATCCCAGACGGCAATGAGTTCGTGACTTCTCTCAACGATATAGGCGCCCGCCAAGGCGTATTGCTGATTGCGCATTTCGTTGGATGAGACATCGTCGGGCAGTGACAATTGTTCCTGAGTGCCGAATTTCATGGGAAGCTCAAAATAGTGTTCAGCCTTGCCCACCAGCCTCTTGAACTCCTCTTCCGAGTCGACACTGGTGAAGTCGGTCGCGTAGATATCGAATGGCAAAGGCAAGGGCACCCACAGCACAGCGCCAATCTGCTCAACTGCAATCTTCGCCACCAACCTGTCCGCCCCTTCTGCCAACGGTGACATGACGATTATCTTTCGGCCCTCGTATTTTCTTTTCAGTTCTGCTAACACATTCTCGATGCCGCCTATCAACGATGGATTGTCGATATCCAGCTTATGCAGCCTATGACCTGTTACGCCGATTATAAGCTGTCTGCAAAAGTACACACCCTCATGCTGGGCGAAGACAGCAGGTTGTATCTTGATCAGACGAGATTCACTTTCTCTCTCTTGCATCGGTTTCTTTTCCCAGGGCACCAGCTTGGGATTGACCTTGGCATCTTCCACCTTCTTGGGGCCATAGGTCCATCCGGCATATCGCTGAGTCGAGACCCATCGCTCCTGTTCCATCGAGGATAGCAATTCCACCTCATCATCAGCGAAGGCAAAACCCGATGGCGACTTTGCATCAGTACTGCAGCGGATTGCTCTCAGTTTAACTTCGATATGGTCAGCCTGCATACGGTTCTGCTTACGCTTAAATTCCTTCAGATCGTTCCAGTCCCGCTGCACGTTATCAAGGGGAATGTTATCACCGATATCTGACGGATCAGTCATGTAGATTCCGTTGATAATCTTCGCCAGCCGGTCCAGACGATCATTGATGATATTGTCCAGATCGAGAACCTGATCCAGCATGCCGAACGGATAGAGTCCGTCTGGAATCTCGGGGTCGCCGGTATTGGATTCCAACAGCTGAGCCAGGCCACTGGACTGTTGCATCCTAACCATAATGGGGGAGTTACATCCTTCTCTTTTCAACAGACCGTCGCGGAGAATCAGGGCAACCTTAAGGCTGTCCTCATCCGAGTCATTGCAGATTACATGGTAGGTGACCGAGCGCAGCAAATGCGTGGGCAAGTCATCTATATCATGCGAGCCGTTCACCCGCAGGGACAAGAATCTGAAATCGCAGATTTCACCGATATGAGGATGTTCGTCGTTGAGCTGTTTCTCTTTCTCTACAGCATCGATGTCGAAAATGGTAAAGCGTGTACGTGAAGAGTTTCTGAAGTGACACATGCGTGCCGCCTCAAGGAGAATGTGAGTTGCCATTCTATCGAATGTGTACAGCGCAATATGAACCTGCTCCTGACCGAATACATCGGCATAAAGGTCCGGTGGGTAGTTCCGAAACACGATGCGCGCACTCAGATCGTAGACACTGAAGAAACTGATTTCAGCCAGTTCATATTCAGCAAAAAACTTCGGGTAACTCTCCAGACGATCGGCCAGATTGGAATCGTTAGCATGCAGGTGGATTCTCAGATGAGTGTTAGGGGGATGAGACTTTCTGACGTATTCCCTTGCCTTCAATGTCAGTTCTACATTGATTCCGTCATTGCCGGTGAACGCTACCAGATCTGTTGCATAACGAAGATTGGTCTGCTTGAATATCTTCGGATCCAGCACGTCGCCGATGATGACCGTTACACCTTGCTCCCTGGCGCGCTCAACAAATTGGCTGTCCTCATCGCGCTCGACCGCCACCACCTTGTGAGATCTCTCGCAGGTCTGAATAAACTGAAAGGCTCGCCATCCCAGCCCACCCACCACCAGGTTACCCTTGCGGTACTGCACCAGGCGGTTACTCATGGCAATCCTGGCTTCCCTGAAAACTATCAACAGCAACGTGAACAGCGTGACAAGGGGGGCGAAGAATCGGGTTAACTGTATCTGGATGGGCAGATCTGCTGTTGTCAGCGTCCACTCGCCTTCCAAGCCGAACAGTACAAAGATTTCATACAACGAGTGCCAAAACCGCTCGGTCAGATTCTCTGGCGAGATCTCATACTGACCCCACATACCCAGCATGAGAAAGAGTAGGATGACCAGTCCGATGGCAAGAGATTGTCGCATAGTAGAGTTCTAGCCCCGGGACAGGAACGCTACCTACCCCTTTTTTCTAGTTCATCTAGCTAGTTCCTGTCCGGAAACTGAAGTTTCCGTTCCCCCGGGATAGGTCGTGGGTGTTCTTGTCCTACTATAGTAGTCTTAAGTGGGCATCAGTCGGTTCGATTATGTGACCTCGACCGCGAAAACAGCTGTTTCCGGTGGGCCGCATCCGGACAAGAACTAGCTACACAAAAGCGCGTCGTAGTGTGAAATGGAATTCTATGCCCTGGATAACGGTTCAACAAGCAAATAGTAGCCGGCTTATCCATAAGCAGATACCTTTCCGGACACTACTGAACTAGACTGCATGCGACCGTGTTCCGTGACAAGGGTAGAAGCACTGATAGGAGGAGATTCCGTTGAGCGAGAGAATGGTTGCCATCGATTCGCTGGTCAATTCCAGCTTCCTTTCGAAGGGGGGAGATGGGGGACTCAATTACCTCTTCAAGGACATTGCCGAGAGACCACCTATCGAAGAGCCTGAGGATCTCCTGGGGCAGCTTGCGGAAGCTGACATTGGCGCCTGTGTTCTCTCAATAATGGAACCGGCTCATGCGGAGTGGGTCGGGCAGGCCCATGCCCGTTATCCCGGCAAGATTCTCCCCGCCATGATCGTCGATCCCCGGAGTGGTATGGATGAGATCCGTCGTGTGGTGGAATACCACGACAAGTATGGTGTTCGCTGTCTGCGGATGCCGCCGTTTCGATACACGTTACCCCCGACCGATCGTGTGTACTGGCCTTTCTATGTGAAAGCCATCGAACTGAATATCGCGGTGAGCATGAATTCCGGCATGCCTGGCCCACGCCGTCCGGGCTGGGTGCAGAACCCGATCCACTTCGATGAAGTCGCCTATCACTTCCAGGAACTGCGGCTGATCATGACCCACTGCGGCCAGCCCTGGACTGAAGCCGCGATCTCGACCATCGCTCATTGGGAAAACGTATATATGTCGTGTACTTCGGTAGCGCCCCGCTACTGGCCGGAAAACTTCGTGCAGTTTATCAACACCCGCGGTCGGGAGAAGATGATGTTCGGAACCGAATTCCCGACCATCCCCTGGGACCGCGGACGTGATGAGGTAGACGCACTGCAACTACGGGAAAATGTGCTGCCACTTTTTTTGGTCGAGAATGCTAAACGTGCTTACCAGTGGGATGCACAGGTATGAGCCCAGAACCAAAGCCGTAGCGCGCAGCCGGATCAATTCCAGCTCACTTTGGCAGCGCCGTCACCGCCCTCTTGGCCATCACGGTCACCAGATGGGCTCTATATTCAGCGCTGGCGTGGATGTCGTTGTTCAGGTCATCTGCCCCGATGGTAATTCCGTCCAGGGACCTGGCGCTGATCTCCGCGTTTAGGGCCGCTTCGATCTCTGCAGATCGAAATGCACAAGGGGCCGCACCCGTCACGGCCACCCGAGTGACTCCGTCTCTGACGCCTATAAATACACCTACCGTCGCATATCTCGAGGCAGGATTGGGAAATTTTGCATAGGCGGCCCGATCCGGCACAGGGAAGGCCACCTGGGTAATAATCTCCCCCTCCTCGAGCGCGGTCTCAAACAGTCCCACGAAGAAATCATCCGCAGGAATCTGCCGCTGATCGGTATGCACGGAAGCCCCCAATCCCAGCAGCGCAGCTGGATAATCAGCAGCTGGATCGTTGTTGGCAACGGACCCGCCGATGGTACCCCGATTTCTCACCTGGGCATCACCGATGCCGGCAGCCAGATCAGCCAGGGCCGGAATGGCGCTTCTCACCGCATCGGAACCCGCTACATCTGCATGCTTCACCAGTGCCCCGAGCCGTACCCGACCATCGCTCACGTCAATGTCGGTGAGTTCACCGATGCTACTCAGATCGATTACGTCTGTAGGAGCCGACAGTCTCTGCTTCATCGCCGGAATCAGGGTCTGACCGCCAGCCAGATAGATTCCATCCTCGGCAGATCGCATCATCTCCCTGGCCGCTTCGATCGTGTCCGGTTTGCTGTAGTTGAAACTGTACATATTATGCCCCCCTTTTCTCTTGGATGGCTCGCCACACCTTCTCGGCAGTGGCCGGCATATCCATGTGAGGAATGCCGATAGCGTGGGTGATCGCATTGATCACCGCGGGCGGCGATCCGATCGCTCCCGCCTCACCACATCCCTTGACCCCGAGGGGATTATGGGTGCAGGGCGTTTCCGTCAAATCGACGTTAAAGCTGGGCAGATCATCCGCCCGGGGCATGCAGTAGTCCATATAGGAGCCAGTCAACAATTGGCCGGTATCGTCATAAACACAGTTCTCAAGCAGTGCCTGGCCAATTCCCTGGGCCAGGCCGCCGTGCACCTGCCCCTCCACGATCATCGGATTGATGATGCGACCAAAATCATCCACCGCGGTAAAATTAACGATCTCCACGCAGCCCGTGTCCGGATCTATCTCCACTTCGCAGATGTGGCAGCCGGCCGGATAGGTGAAGTTGGCCGGGTCGTAAAATGCCTTTTCCGTTAAGCCCGGCTCCAACTCATCGAGCGGGTAGTCATGCGGTACATAGGCTGCAAAGGCCACCTCCTGGAACGTCTTGGAGAGATTGCTGCTGCTCACCTTGAACTCGCCCTGGTCAAAATCAATGTTTTCCGCTTCCGTCTCCATCAGGTGGGCGGCAATCTTGCAGCCCTTGGTGATGATCTTGTCGGCAGCAACGCTGAGGGCAGATCCACCTACAGCGATGGAACGGGAACCATAGGTGCCCATGCCGAAATCAAGCCGCGCGGTATCCCCATGCACCACCTGTACATCGTCAATGGGAATGCCAAAGCGGGCCGCCACCAGTTGCGCGAAGGTGGTCTCGTGGCCCTGTCCGTGGCTGTGAGATCCGGTCAGCACGGTCACATTGCCGGTGGGATTGACTCGAATCTCGCCGGACTCCCACAAACCGACGCCGGCGCCCAGAGAACCGGCGACCTGACTGGGAGCGATACCGCAGGCTTCGATATAGCAGGATATGCCAATTCCTCGCAATTTCCCGCTGCTTACGGACTGCTGTTGTCTGGCAGAAAACTCAGCATAGCCTGACATCTCCAGCGCCTTGTCGAGACTGACGCCATAGTTGCCCGTGTCATATTCCAGGGCAACCGGTGTCTGGTAGGGAAAGTCCTCCGGCTGGATGAAGTTTCGACGCCGCAACTCGGCAGGATCGATGTCCATCTCTCGCGCTGCCATGGTCGTGATTCGTTCAATCAGAAAACTGGCTTCCGGTCTGCCTGCGCCACGGTAGGCATCCACTGGTGCAGTGTTGGTAAAGACCGCATCCACTTCAACATAGATGGCAGGTGTCTTGTATTGGCCCGCGAGCAAAGTGCCGTACAGATAGGTCGGGACAGAGGAGGCAAAGGAGGATAGATAAGCGCCCATATTGGCGATGGTCTTTACCCGCAATCCAAGGAACGTGCCCTCGTCATCCAGCGCCAGTTCAACATGGCTGAAATGATCGCGCCCATGAGCATCTGCCAGAAAAGCCTCCGAGCGGTCTGCACACCATTTCACCGGACGACCGATTCTCATGCAAGCCCATGCGGTAGCTGTTTCCTCAGAGTAGACCATAATCTTGGAACCGAAGCCGCCACCCACATCGGGAGAGACCACCCGCAGTTTGTGTTCCGGCGCAATCTGTACGAACGCAGCTAAAATCAATCGGGCCAGATGGGGGTTCTGACTGGTCGTGTAAAGAGTCAACTCCTCAGTTCCCGGTTGGTAGTCGGCGATCGCTGCCCGTGGCTCTATGGCGTTCGGTATCAGGCGATTGTTATGCAGGTCCAAGCTCGTGATGTGTGACGCTTGCTCAAACGCTGCTTCGGTGGCCTCCCGTTCTCCCAATTCCCACTCATAGCATGTGTTGGCCGGTGCTTCTGCGTGAATCTGCAGGGCGGATTGGGCTTTGTCAGCACCGACTACAGCATCCAACTCGCGATAGTCCACCTGCACCGTCTCAGCCGCATTTCTGGCTTCGAGCAGAGTCTCGGCAATGACGATAGCCACCGGTTCTCCCAGATAGTTAACCTTATCCACCGCCATCACCGGATGCAGCGGTTGTTTCATCTCGCTGCCATCCTTGCTCGTGATCATCCAACCGCACGGCAGGCCACCGAGTTCGTCTTGGGCCAGGTCTGCACCAGTCAGAACAGCCACCACACCGGCGGCAGCTTCGGCCTCGCTGGTATCTACCGCTCTGACTTCAGCGTGCGGCAGCGGGGAGCGCACGAACACGGCATAGGTCTGACCGGGCAGATTGATATCATCGGTGAAACGACCGTTGCCGGTGATGAAGCGGTGATCTTCCTTTCTTAAAACAGATCTGCCGATTGTACTGATTTCCGTTTCACTCATGTCCTCTGCCCTCCATTTGGCCGGCAGCCATTTGAACGGCTTTAACGATATTGTGATAGCCGGTACATCGGCAGATATTGCCCGCCAACCCTTTTCTGATCGTCGCCTCGTCGAGGTCATCCTCCCTCGTCACCAGATCGATGGCGGACATGATCATACCCGCAGTGCAAAAACCACACTGCAGACCGTGACACTGATGGAACGCCGCCTGCATCGGGTGGAGTCCACCGGCCACGGCGATCCCTTCAATGGTAGTGACCTCGCTGCCATCTGCCTGCACGGCCAGCACCGTGCAGGATTTGACGGCTCTGCCATCCAGGTGGACGGTGCAGGCGCCACACTGGCTGGTATCACATCCGACGTGCGTACCGGTGAGCAGCAGATGTTCCCGAAGCAATTGCACCAGAGTCGTTTCGGGGCTGACCTCGGTGTTGATTTCCCTGCCGTTGACAGTAAGGGTGATGTCTATGGACATATCCGGACCTCTCGAGCCACGTGGCTGTTTAGAGTTGTTATTTCTCCGCCAGTGCTACAAATCTGGACAGAAAGTCTGTGGTCAGTTTCCTGGCTGCGACGTCCACCAGACGAGAACCGATCTGAGCAAGTTTACCACCAACCGATACCGCAAGGGTACAACTCAGCAGGGTTCCGGTTTTTCCGGCGACCGTTCGATCTTGTAGCCTGATCTTAGCCGACCCCTTGGCAAATCCCACCACGCCTCCCTTGCCACTACCCAACATGGTATAGGACTCCGGCGGGTTCAGATCGGTCAATTCGATGGTTCCGGTAAATCTGGCCCGTACCGGACCGATGCTGGTTCCCAGGAGTAACGTATATTCTGTTTCGGAAATGCGCTCAACGGTTTCACATCCGGTGATACACTGGCTTAGGATCTCGGCATCAACCAACATCGCCCAAACTTCCTCCCTGGCAAGGGCAATTTCAAGCTCTTCAAACAGCTCCATCAGGGTTGCTTCCCGATCTCGATGACGTTCACTGGCTGATGCCGAGCAGATCAAGCATAAACGCATCTTCCAGCGCATCGACGCGATAATGTTCGTAACGTCCCGATGCACCCCCGTGACCGGTATCCATATTGATGTCCATCAGCAGCAGGTTATCGTCTGTTTTCATATCGCGCAGCTTGGCTACCCATTTGACCGGTTCAAAGTACTGAACCTGAGAATCGTACAGGCCGGTGGTAACGAACATGTTCGGATAGTCCTGGGCCTTCACCTGATCGTAGGGCGAGTAAGAGAGCATATAATCGTAGTACTTCTTGATTTTCGGATCACCCCACTCATCAAATTCACCGGTGGTCAGGGGAATACTCTCATCCAGCATGGTGGTCACCACATCGACAAAAGGAACGTGGGCGATGATCCCCTTATAGAGCTCAGGTGCCTCGTTGGCGATGACTCCCATCAGAAGACCGCCGGCGCTGCCCCCGGCTGCGAACACTTTGTCTCTGCCGCCGTAGCCATTTTCAAGCAAGTACTTGGTAGCATCGATGAAGTCCAGAAACGTATTCCGCTTGAACAGCATTTTACCGTTTTCGTACCAATTGCGACCCATCTCCTCGCCGCCCCTGACGTGTAGAATTGCGTATACGAAGCCGCGGTCCAGCAAAGTCAGTCTGCTGGAACGGAATGTCGGGTTGATGGACGAGCCATATGAGCCATATCCATACACATAAAGGGGGTTGTCGGTGTGCTTGCGGAATCCCTTACGATATACGAGGGATATGGGAACTTCAGTGCCATCCCTGACCGTGGCATAAACGCGTTCGGTTCTGTAGTCGGCAGGATCGAAACGACCCACTACCTCATCCTGTTTAATGAGCTTGGGATCGCCACCTTCCATGTCTATCTCATACACCGAATTCGGCGTGGTCAGGCTTGAGTAACTGTACCTAAGCACTGTCGTGTCGATTTCCGCATTTATATGCAGTGAGGCACTGTATGCCGGTTCAGGAAAATCAAGCTCACGTTCGTGACCACTTTGCAGGTGAATCACGCGAATGTGCGGCAACCCCCCACTCCTCTCGTTTAGCACCAGATGATCTTTGAACACCTCAACATCTGCAAGCAGTACGTCATCTCGATTGGGTATCACCTCCTCCCAGTTGGCTTTGTCAGTGAAGCGATCCACGTTGACTTTCATCAAACGGAAGTTCTTCGCCTGCCAGTTGGTACGTATATAGAACGTATCAGCGAGGTGTCGGATTTCATATTCGTGCACAGCTTCTCTGGCCAGAAACTTCGCCGGTGCTGTCCCGGGTTTGTCAGCATCTATCAGGAGTGCTTCCGTTGACAGGGTACTGCCCATATAGATGACGATATAGTCCTTCGATCTGGTCTTGTAGATTCTGGTATAAAAAGTGTCGTCCGCTTCTTCATATACCAATACGTCGTCTGCAGAATCGTCTCCCAGTCGATGGCGGTATACCTGATGGGGCAATAGCGTCGTGGGGTGTTTAACGACGTAGAACAGGGTCTTGTTGTCGTTGGCCCATGCCAGCGAAGCGGATGTATTGGGGATCTCGTCGGCGTACATGGTTCCCGTGGTTAGATTCTTAAAACGGATCGTGTAGAGTCTCCGGCTCACAGTATCGTCAGCATACGCCAAGATATCCTGGCCGCTGCTCACTGCCCAGCCGCCCACTGCATAATACTCGTGCCCCTCGGATAGCTTGTTTGCATCCAGCATCACCTCTGTAGCAGGTGAAGGAGAGATGGATCGACGCATATAGAGTGGATACTCGCCACCTTCTGTGAACTCCCGCCAGTACCAATAGTCTCCTCTCCTGACGGGGACCGACCGGTCATCATCCTTCAAACGGGCGGTAATCTCCGAAAACAGGGCTTTCTGCAGGCTCTCTGTGTGAGCCATCACCTTGCGCGTGTAGCTATTCTCCTCTGCCAGTAACGCAAGCATCTCCGGGTCCTTGCGTTCATCGTCTCGAATCCAGTAGTAGTTATCGATTCTGGTGTGGTTGTGGGCTGAAAGTTGCTTTGGCCTTTTTGCCGCAACTGGGGCTTTGATAACCTGCATACCGGTCTTTTCCTTATACTCAGATCCACTACAGCCGAGCAAAGAGACTGCCATTGCCGCGCATAAACTCATCTTTATCCGGGTTGTCATCACGTTTTTAGTCATCGGCTTTTCGCTTTGAAGAAAGCGAATGCAGCAAAACATCGTCGACGCTGATTTGCAAGTTGCTTATCGTTATGCAATGTTAATGGCCCATGTGTCAAGTCGCTGGATGTGTGGGGGGTAACCGAAAGGAGTGGACTGTGGCATCTCGTATGGACAAGGTGAATCGATATTGTGCCCTCAATCGGCGCGGTATCTGCAACTGGACATCGATAGCGCCAGCCATCGTGTTAATTTCGCGAAGATTGAAGCAATATCCAGTGCCACCGCTGGTTGATTTTCATACGCGTGGCTGATTCATTGACTGGCCAGTGTACAACGGCTGAGACAGCCGTCGTGCTGATGACCGTCTACGGGCAGGAGAGAGCTGAACGTCTGGATGACAGCCTGGATAGCATAGTCAATCAGACCCGTCTCCCGCAAAAAATAGTATTAGTCAAAGATGGTCCTCTTACAGAGAGTATGGATGAGGTGATCGACCGCTATGCCAGTGCTCATCCGGATCTGTTTGAGATCGTCCGACTTACCCAAAACAATGGTCGGGTTTATGCACTCAATTCCGGTCTGCAGCACTGCAATAGTGAATACACTTTTATAATGGACAGCGACGATCTATCCCTGCCCGACCGGTTTGAAAAGCAACTGCAATTTATGGAGATCCACCCCGATATAGGGGTACTCAGCAGTGCCATGTATGAATTTAGTCAGGACCCTGGCAACCCGGATCGAATCAAGACGGTCGTTGCCGATCATGAGGCCATAATGAAGCAGTTTCCCTGGCGCAATCCAATCAACAATCCAGCCTGTTGCTATCGAACAGAGTTGGTCAGGGAGGTAGGGGGTTATCCGGATCTGCGCTATCTGGAGGATTACTATCTGTGGTCCAAACTCCTCTGCAGAGGCACACGATTTCACAACTTGACAGAACCGTTACTTCTATTCCGATTCAACCGTGCCACTTTGACTCGACGGAGAGGCTGGGTGAATTTCAGAAATGAGTGCTGGCTGCGCTGGTTTTTGTACCAGAACGGTCAATCGACACTTGCCGTGGTCCTGCTGGCGATGCTTCTGCAACTGCTGCTCAGGTTCGCACCCGTAGGGTTGCAGAACGTCTTGTGGAAAACCACGCGTCAACGAACTAGTGTCGTGCTTAAGCCGTAAAGCTGAACGCAACGGTGTGATTTGGCTGGCCGGCGATTCTAGGCTGATTGGGTCTACCCGCTCGAGCGTTCTCTCGTTTGCACTATGCTTAACTAGAGTCTGCTCATAAAGTTGTTAAGAAGGTTAAGACCCCATCGCCCAGCCAGCCAACCCGGAAGCTGGGTTCTTCCTGCACCAACCTGACAATATAGCAAGGGTGTGTTTCAGACAATTCAGAAACAATATGCCATGCTGAATCGCGAGCAAATAAAAAACCTTCAACAAAATCAGAAGATTCATCACCAAAAAGATACTATTGATCCAAGC
>Ga0187827_10000209_pt1 | contig 93123 bp, 81 predicted proteins | sample ETNtaG_39_FD_167969 | JGI IMG/M metagenome (GOLD analysis project Ga0187827, IMG submission 167969) | Marine microbial and viral communities from oxygen minimum zone, Eastern Pacific Ocean - ETNP2014_SV_150_PacBio MetaG (Illumina Assembly) | ecosystem: Environmental > Aquatic > Marine > Hypoxic... | reverse complement strand
CCGGCGCTGCGATTATAGGGAACAACGAAACTTCTCGTAGGGAGGCGTTAAGTGGCTACTTTTCCGCTATAACAGAAATGGATCGGAATATTGGACGGCTGATCGATTGGCTAGAGGAAAACTGCTACGGGAAAATACTCTGCTAGTTTTTAGCTCAGACAACGGCATGAATATGGGTCACCACGGTATATGGGGCAAGGGGAATGGAACTTACCCTCCCAATATGTACGATACAGCTACCAAAGTGCCAACCATCATCTCCAGACCTGGGCATGTTCCCCAAGACCTTGTCTGCGATAAGTTATTAAGCCAATACGATTTCTTTCCGACCTTGTTGAATTATTTGGGTATCCCCGAATCCGGTGAAGAGAATCTACCTGGGCGAGATTTTTCACCGCTATTGTTCGGACAGGCACTTAACAACGAGGATACTGTTTATATACTGGATGAGTATGGGCCGACCCGCATGATTCGATCCAGAAACTGGAAATACGTTCGCAGATTTCTAAACGGCTCCAACGAATTTTACGATCTGGTTAGAGATCCTGAGGAGACAGTAAACATGGTAACTGCCCCCCATTTTCAAGACAGGATCAGCAATATGGCTTCAGATTTAAAGAACTGGTATGAAAAATACGTTGATCCTACAATGGACGGTACTCTGCAATTCGTCACCGGTAGAGGCCAATTGGACATCATAGGTGCATCCGAGAAACCGTTTGCAGACGATGTTGTATTCTTTACAGAGGACAATCGCTAGCGTTTATGCACTTCCTCGCCGTAACGAGCCATAGATGTGTCCGAAGATCACATTATCTAGATAACCCTATCGAGCCTCGGGTTTTCTACTCTCCCTGGTAACCTGCCGCGCTTTGATACAGGCTTGCCTTCAATCTCCCTTATGTCACCAGTGAAATCGTTGGGAGCCGCATTGGATATATGGCTGCCAACCAAGTAACCGTTAACTGGAGCATCTGATTCTTCGAATCCTTTTATCCGTTCTGGATTCAATCCTCCACTTATATAAATTTCAACATGCTTGAAATTTGTAAGGTCAAGGCGATTACGCACCTCATGAACCATCATTGGAGTTACCCCACCTCGTTCCCTTGGTGTATCCAGTCTAACTCCCCGCAACCTATCTCTAAGCGCCTGAGCGACGTTTACAGCTTCCTCAGCTTCATCCCTGAATGTATCAACAAGTGCTATTCGTTGGACCTCCATACCAAGATGCCTGTCAAATGCCTGGGTTGCAGCAACTGTATCTCCGAATAAGAGCGGTAGTGTGTGTGGCATGTTTCCGAATGGATTCCTACCAGCTTGGCGAGATCCCAAGATTGTGGACGCCGAGGAGCATCCTCCAATGACCGAAGCATAATCTAAGATATGTGCAACGTTGGGGTGTATGTGTCGTGCTCCGTAAGCCACAATAGTAGTTTCACCTGCCGCTTCAACGCACTCCCGTGCCGCGCTGGCCCATCCTGTTGCCGAAGATAACATGCCACATATGCTCGTCTCATAAAGACCAAATGTGGCATATCTAGCCAGAATTCGAAGTGTGGTTTCTCCTGCCTTTATCTCATCGCCTTCGGCTAGTGCCCAGACCTGTACCTCCTCTTCAAGATTGTCTACGTTGGCAGTCGCATTTTCGTCTATTTTAGGTAACACGCTTGTCAATAGTGATTTCACCTCTTCGATTCCGCATAAAATCCCATCTCTTTGAGCTGAGAAATCCATCAATACCATGGGATTAATTGATTCAAGGCGTAAAACGTCTTTTGCCCAGTGGAGATAGGCGTCGGCCGGGTCACCTCTAATTATTGAAGGCCTTATTTCAAAGTGAGGAGTAGTCATATTTCACTCTTAATACATGCTTACCTATGGGCAGATAGAATACGCCCAATCCTATTCAGCGTACCACGGATGCTCCCAATATTTTTTCCATGTGATCAAGCGCTTGGATGTGGGCTTCTTCATCAAACGACGCAACAGTATTCGCATGAACTTCCACTTTATAGTCACGGTTTCTTGCATCAGCAGCAGTGTGCATAACACAGATATCCGTACAAACTCCACATATCGTGATCTTATCAGGGGCAATAATCGCAAGCTTGTTTTCCAAGTCAGTGTCGAAAAAAGCACTGTAGCGTCTTTTAGGAAGGATATCTCCTTCGTACTCCTGTAGCTCGGTGATAAGCTCGGCCTCCCGTGTGCCCGTTACACAATGAATCGGAAACATTTCAAACTCCAAATCATTGGGGTCGTGGCTATCACAAATGAATATAACGGGAGAGCCTTCTATTCGGTGTTCCTCGATAAGTAACCGAACATCAGGAATGATTTCTCTTGCAGCGTCACCACAATACAAATTGTGACCTTCTTCCATAAAGCCAACCACCATGTCAACGACTAGTAGCGCATTCGGCATTTTGGTCCCCCCGTAGGCAATTATCAAGATCTTTCAGCTTAAATTAACAGGTTTGAGTAGCCTGACAATACTCCTTGAGTTTGTTAGTGAATTTTCGGAATCTCCTTAGCAAACATGTATACATGTCACTCTTCTGTTATTTTCGAGAAAGAATTTTCCTTGCCCGGGCAAGGCCGCCAAAACGTATCCGTATAAGGCCTTTTATGTCTTCCCATGCAGTGTCAAATATTTTTACACGGGTATCAGAATCATCAGTCCATCTCACCGGAATCTCACACACTGAATATCCGTTCTTCTCAGATAGCAAGAGTAATTCCGTATCGAAAAACCACCCGTTTGACTTAACAAGGGGCAGAATTTTCTTGATTACCTTTCCAGAAACTACCTTAAATCCGCATTGAGCGTCACGAAATGAAACAAAAAACATAGCCCTGAAAAGTAAACTGTAAGACCGGGATATGAATTCGCGTTTTATCGACCTCCCGGTGACCTGGGATCCTTTGATCAGACGTGAACCTACAGCTATGTCGCACATTCTCGACCGGACAATGTCAGCAGCCCTTGGCAAGGCATCCAGACCTGTGGACAGATCCACATCCATGTAAGCAACCATATCCGCTTTACTCTGAGTCCAGGCTCGTTTTAGGGCGCGCCCTCTACCCCTCTCCTCAAGTCTGATAAATCCCACACGATCGTTCAAATCTGATAGTTCGGCTGCTATCTCCAAAGTGCGATCAGTCGATCCGTTATCGGCCGTTGTAATAGTCCAGTCATATCCGGACATGTGATTTGAACAAAACTCGATAAGCCGCTCAATGCATACAGGTAAATCAACCTCTTCATCCAAGACAGGAATAACTATCTCTATGCTTGGACCATTTGTAATTGCCATGAAAACAATTCTCGGTAGTTTCGCCTTGAATGTATTTAGTGACTGAAATGTCGAATTCCGGTGAAGACCATTGCTATATTCGCTTCGTTTGCTGCAGCGATGACTTCCTCGTCACGTATCGAACCGCCCGGCTGGGCTACAGCGGTTATCCCTCCCTTTGCCGCCATCTCAATGTTGTCTGCAAATGGCATGAAAGCGTCGGAAGCAAGGGAAGATCCCTCTGACTTGTCTCCCGCGATACGAAGTGCGAGATGCACGCTAACTACTCTATTAGGCTGGCCTGCCCCCATGCCTACTAAAGTGTTGTCTTTTCCTAAAACGATAGTATTGGACTTGATATGACGTAAGCACTTCCAAGAGAAAGCAAGGTCCTCCCATTCTTGTTCAGTCGGCTTCCTTTGAGTAACTATTTTCCATTCTCTCGGGTTTTCGACAATATCGTTTACTGTCTGGATAAGCGCACCTCCAGATACCGCCTTTAAAGTCACACCTGATAATGGCCCTTTCGAAACGTCCGCACTCAAGAGGCGGGTTCTTTTCCGTTTCCGCAATATTTTCAAAGCGTCCTCTTCGTAAGAAGGGGCGATGATAATGTCAAAGAGTACCCTGCGCATAGAATCAGCTGTCGCGCTCGTCACCGTACGGTTAAATCCAACAATCCCCCCGTATGCAGAAACGCTGTCCCCTTCGAAGGCTCTCTTAAAAGCAACAGCCTGGTCGGGATGAACCGATATACCGCAGGGATTTGTATGTTTGACGATTACGCAGGCATTATGAGCAAAGTCAGTTACTGTAGTCCAAGCTCCATCCGCGTCCAGAAAATTTGTATAAGACATAGGCAGTCCATGAAGTTGCTGTGCCCTGACTATTCCTCCAGTTCCTAGTACTGACGCATAAACCGCACCCGACTGATGGGGATTCTCTCCATATCTAAGATCCTGGATCTTACCAAACCCAGCAGTAAATTCACTGGACTCTAGGGGCGTACTTTCCCTTAGCCAACTAGTAATTGCAGTGTCATAGAAAGCTACATGCTGAAACGCCTTCAGAGCCAGATTTTTGCGTTCCATATAAGTAACTTCACTTCCATCGGACAGCCTTTCACCAATCCATTCGTAGTCTGACGGGTCTACAACGACTATCACATAAGGGAAATTTTTTGCCGCCGCCCTGATCATAGTGGGGCCGCCGATATCTATATTTTCTAGTGCCTGAACGATCGGAACATCAGGATCAGAAACTGTTTGCACAAAGGGATAAAGATTTACTACCACTACATCTATACCGTCTATACCATGTTCTGACATCTGGTTGATATGATCTGCTGAATCACGTATGGCAAGAATTCCACCGTGAACAACCGGATGAAGCGTTTTTACTCTACCATCTAGAATCTCAGGAGAGCCTGTTAATTCAGATACCTGTTCAACGTCTAATCCGGCAAGGCATAGAGCATCGTGAGTACCACCCGTGCTTACAAGATCATACCCAGCCTCTTTAAGTGCCTTTCCAAACTCTCCGATAGCCGTTTTGTTGTAAACGCTCAGAAGCGCTTTCATTTTCTTTTCTCCACAAGAACCAGAATTCACTATTTAACAATTATCACCCTGTCACAGGCAGCTGTGGTTTCTATGACCTCCCCGGCTAGGACCGACCCTTCAACTGTTGAAAGAATCCCCGATGCTTTCTCAGGTTCACACGCAACAACCATTCCTAAACCCATGTTAAATACCCGATACATCTCATCTATGTCTATGGATCCCCTATGTTGAAGCAATTTAAAAACCTGGGGAATCTCCCATTTGGAAGAATTGAATCGTGCCCCTAGTCCTTCAGGCAACATTCTAGGAACATTCTCATGGAGTCCTCCTCCTGTTATATGCGCGATACCTTTTGACAGTCCAAAGATAGGGCGTAACTTCTTGTAGTAGGAAGGATGAGGACGCAGCAACGACTCTCCTAAGGTCTCCCCTAGCTCCGAAATATATTCTTTAAGAGGAGAGGCGTCATGATTGAGACCAAATACATGTCTTACTAACGAGTAACCGTTTGTGTGAAGACCATTTGACGGCACTCCAATAAGCGCATCATCCACTTTTATTTTCTCCAATGGCCTCAACATCTGATCGGCTTCCACAACACCTACGACAAAACCCGACAGATCCATGTTGTCGGCTGCAAATACCCCTGGCATTTCGGATGTTTCCCCTCCTATCAAGGCGCATCCTACTGCCTGGCAAGCCCCTGCTATGCCTTCAACGATAGTCTCTAACACGACAGGATCCAATCTTGACGTCGCTATGTAGTCGAGGAAAAACATGGGATCAGCACCAATAACGATTAGGTCATTCACACATGCATTGACTAGGTCAGCGCCAATATTTGTATAATCGCCAGCCATTCCTGCCACCATTAGCTTTGTACCCACAGGGTCTGTGCTTGAGACTAGTACTGGATCCCGATAGCCTGCCACTCGGTACATAGCTCCAAAACCACCCACCCCACCCAACACACTAGGTCCATACGTTTTTTCGGCAAGCTCTTTGATTTTTCTTTTTACCCTCTCGGAAGCTGCCAAGCTGACACCTGCGTCTTGATAAGTAGGACCTTGGTCGCTTCTCTTGCTCGTCACGTTAATCGATATCTCCCCATCCCTAAGCGCTGCCAATCCTGCGAAAATCTTTCGCAGTTTCGTCAAGGTCTATATCTCCAGTTCTAATTCTTTCGATTGTCTCCACCCAAAAGAAATGCTCCTTCCGCTGCACTCTACTCCTTAAGGAATCTACAGTATCTCGAGGAAGCACCGGTATTTTGATCTGAGATACCGTAGGTCCTTGATCGTATTCAGTGTCTACCAGATGAATGGTAATTCCGCTTTCCTTGTCACCAGCCTTCAAGACGGCGGAATGAACATAGTCGCCGTACATCCCTTTTCCTCCGTACTTGGGAAGCAAGGCGGGATGACTGTTAATAACCCTGTTTGGAAAGGCCTCAAGTACCGCTAAACCTATCTTACGCATATAGCCTGCAAGCACGACGAGATCCACGTCGTGCTTCTTCATTACTTGTCTTATCGCACTTTGTAGCTCACCAGGTTCTGGATGGGTGCGAGAACTAAGATGAATAGCGTTAATACCGGATTTCCGGGCTCTCTCGATAGTGCGCGACCGGGAATTATTACTGATCACAACGCTCACCGATCCGTATATACGATCATCTTCACAGGCATCAATTATCGCTTGGAGATTCGTGCCGCCGTGGGAGGCCATCACCCCGAGGGTAATACTGTTTCGACCGAGCTTACTCAATCTTCCCAGAACCCGACTGCTAAGTTTCCAGGACCAGTTTGTCCATCTCCAACTGCACGGGGATCGGATAGCTACCAGTAAAGCATCCCATACAATATTGATTCTTTTGCCCGGAAACACTTTTTACCAGACCTTCATGGCTAAGATAGCCTAGAGAATCAGCTCCGATGAAAGTGCAAATTTCATCAATCGTCATGTTCGAGGCCAGCAATTCGTCTTTAGTCGCCATGTCCACACCGAAGTGACATGGAGATATTATCGGAGGAGCGCAAATACGAAAGTGAATCTCTTTAGCACCTCCCCTTTTCAACAGTTTGACAACGTGTGGAGTCGTCGTGCCCCTAACAATACTGTCATCTACTACCACAACTTTCTTACCTTCAAGTATCTGAGGCAGGTTGTTCAGCTTACGCCGAACTCCAAGTTCACGCAGTCTTTGGTCGGGAAGAATAAATGTTCTTCCTACGTATCGATTCTTCACAAGACCTTCACTGAACGGTATACCTGATTCCTGGGAGTACCCCACAGCCGCAGCCGTTGCAGAATCTGGTACCCCAATGACAACGTCAGCTTCTACCGGAAATTCTTTCGCCAGATCGGCGCCCATAGCCATCCGGCTACTGTAGACGAGGTTACCGTTAAGAATGCTATCTGGGCGTGCAAAATATATTTGCTCAAATATACAGTTCCCGTGAGATCCATTAGATTGTTTTTTGTAGACAGATTGAAGTCCTTCATCGTCTATAACAACCGCCTCTCCAGCTTCAACCTCCCTGACGAAATCGGCACCAATATGATCAAGCGCGCATGACTCCGACGCGATGACCCAACCACCATTCAATTTGCCTACGCACAAGGGCCGAACACCCAAAGGGTCGCGCATGCCTATAAGTTGGTCTTTAGTCATGATTATCAATGAATACGCACCCTGAAGCCGACGCATCGTGTAAGAGGCCCGGTCGGTCCAGTTATCTGCCGGGGCATTAGAGATGAGATGGGCGACAATCTCCGAATCGCCCGAAGAGTCAAAAGACAGTCCCCATTCGTACAATTCCTCTCTCAACTCCACTGAGTTAATAACGTTGCCGTTATGGCCCAACGCAATTTCCACACCCGTACCTTTCGAAATAATAGGTTGCGCATTACGAATATCACTGGAGCCTGTGGTGGAATAGCGAGTATGACCTATGGATATATATCCGGGCAATCGCGATAGGTCGTACTCCTGAAATGCCTGCCCAACTAGACCCATTTCAGTATGTGCACGAATATTGCGACCATCACTGGACGCGATCCCAGCACTTTCTTGGCCACGGTGCTGTAGGGCATATATACCAAAAAAGACCGCTCTGGCGGCCTCTTCCCCTCTGGCGTAAACACCAACAACCCCACATGCCTCTTTCAATTTATCATCAGCATGTGAGACATCATGAATGACAGAGTCCCGATTCAAGGTGTCAATAGATACAGGGGGTTTTCCCATTAAACTCGAGGCCGAAGCCTCTATATGGTCGGGAAGGTGGCTATCTGCCCTGATTGCCTTAGCTCCCATTGAGGTAGAGTACCCCTGATTACAATACGGATCCATTGATGGATCCCCGAAATACTACATGTGACAGCGTTGAACAGCTTGTATGAACTTCCCGAAAATTATACGTCTGTTCAGAAGGCATGGTCAATGTAAAAAACCTTGTGGCGTTGTCGTAGAACTTACAAAAACCATCACCCTTCACTGCACCTATCGGGGTCCTAGGCTTCCCCAGTCTCTAGGTATTGTTTGAGTGCTTCCTTTGACATACCAGAAATACCAAACTCTATTGGACCTCGGCCTGCTGTCCAACCATCAAGGCCCATCACGATACTGCCCAAACCAACAATAGAGTCTATTATGGGCGTGTCTATCCCAAATTGCTTGCCGATCTTGCTCCAAGTGGCTATTCCGTACGGAATATCTTCCGTTAGCCAGCGACTATCAAGCGAACCAGGGGCTTTTAATCGGGTTAGCATATGACTTCCGTTGATAGCTTCCCATATTGAACCTTTAGGTCCAAACCCAGCGTCATGGAACGCCTGTCCGACGGGTGTCAAGTCGTAGCCCAATGCCGAACCAATTGCGAGTCGCTCAGAGTCAACCTTCTCAATAACCTTAGCCACCGAAGAGGAAACGCCTTCCTCATAGAAATAAAACTCTCCCCTTGAGTACTCGACCCTTCCAGCATTCATGAGCACTCCCGCGGGATGCACCACAGGATTCATAGAAGATAACCCACATTCCATCACATCTTTAAACGGAACGATGCCCGGAAATAAGGCACGTACTTCATCAGCAACATCATCTGTCTTAGAAGCGGGCAGAACTCCCAATCCGAGACGTGTAACTTCTCCCCATATAACGGCCCCAGCTTTGGACGTCTTGCGGCACACGTATGGCGCAGTATCAACTTCCCCTACCGTTATACCCGAAACTCCAAATTCTGCCACCAGTGTCGAGAATTCCATGGCGCCGAGTGTCCCTGGCATGATAACCACAGTGTGGTTCTCTGTGAGATAGGGTCCGCAGAATTCTGCAAACGGCCGGTGGGCGTATGCAGGCACTATTAATAAAACAGTGTTTGAGAACTCAGAAGCTTCTTTCGGATCGAGAGTAACTTTAGATATAGGCGCTGGGCCTGTCTCCAAAACACCATCTAGATTTATCTCTTTCACCCGGGCGATTTCTTCAACTGATTGGGCAAAACTCGGATGTTCAAGCAAACATATTTCGTTCCCCATATGGCTCAATTGAGCCGCTACTGAAAATGCAGTGTTGCCACCGCCAAGAATAGTTACCCTCTTTCCTGACGTATTAATTCTTATCCACCTAAGAACATATCCAGAATATTTCCTGCCCGGCCGCTACGTCGCTTAAAAAACTCGGTGTATCCACAACTATCGCAGGTTATGTGGGAAAATTGTTGGTTTTGGATATCTAAGAATCTAGATAATCCCCCACCCGTAGTACGGATTGTACCTGTCTCATACGACCCATTATGGCACTTAGGACATTCATATTTCGTTATCGTTTCAGGCTCATTTTGCATCATTCCCTCCTGTTGCAACGCGCCGATGATACTCTATCTATGCTTGAGACTCTGGACCATCTCTTTTCCGGAACCCAGTCTTGTTCAATAAAACAGTCACCGCAAGAGATACTAACAATACGATAAGCGATACGTTGAACACATCATCTATCGCACCACTTAAACTACCTTTCATAACACCCACGACATTTGCCAAAGTGTCCGATGGGACATTTAAACCGAGATTTTTAAGCATGGCAGTTCCAGCCTCGGAGTCGACAAGGGCGCGGGGGTTGCTTTTCAAATTTTCAAGAACCGCTTGGGGCACGACGATTCCGGCCTGGTCAATATCCGATTCCACCCTTGCCACGAAACGGGACGACAAAACGGACCCAAGAGTCGAAAGGCCTATTAAGCCTCCTATTGTTCTTGCAAACTGAGTGAGGCTCGTCGCAGCTCCAATAGACTCAGGTGGAGTAAAGTTTTGAACCGCAATTGTCAGAGTTGGGAAAGTCGAACCCAACCCGAACCCCAGAATAACTATGTACACCACCGCCCTCACAAAGCTCGCTTCGTTTCCAAGTGTTGTAAAGAGAAATACACCAACCGCGAGAACGAAGATGCCAACTAATGACTGGATTCTGAAGTGGCCTCCTGTCCTTGATAGCACTTGGCCAGATAGTGTTGCGCCAAATACGACGCCCAACATCATCGGTGTCAGAAAAGTCCCGCTACTGGTTGCAGATGCCCCAAGCACACCTTGGAAATAAAGAGGAACAAATATAATAGCCCCAAACATTGCAAACCCTGTGAGGAGAGTTAGGACAAGCCCTATTGAGACCATCCTCTCCCGAAATAAAGCTAGTTCAAGAGTAGGATTTGGGGCTTTTAATTCCACCACAATAAGAACAGCGGATGCTACAACACCTATTGAGAGTGCGCTAACGACTTGCGGAGAGCCCCATCCGTACTGTACTCCCCCCCAAGACAATCCAATCATCAATCCGACGACGGATATTATCAGAAGTATCATGCCAACATAATCGATTCTACGTTTTATGGGATCCGTTGCGCCTTGGTTATCCGGAAAGTACTTGATCAGGAGAAAAATAACCGGGCCGGCCAACGGCACGTTCACAAAAAAGACCCAATGCCACGAAAGATTATCCGTCAAGAAGCCTCCTAGAGTCGGGCCTATGACGGACGAAAGTCCAAAGCAAGCAGCCAACATCCCCATGTACTTGCCCCTCTCCTCCGGGGGAAACAGATCGGCTATTACTATGAAAGTCACTGCCATGATGGTCCCACCACCTAGTCCCTGGAGTACTCTGAAGAATATAAGCTGAGTCATGTCATGGCTAATCCCACACAGGATAGATCCAATGATGAAGACAAGAACGGACCCCACGAAGAACCACTTTCTTCCATACATGTCGGAGAGACGTCCGACAATTGGTGCGGCCGTAGTTGATGCAACCAAGTATCCCGTGGTTATCCATGTATACCGATCAAAGCCGCCGAGATCGGCAATAATACGTGGCGTAGCAGTACTTACTATCGTTTGATCCAATGCAGCCAGGAACATCGTTAGCAATACGCATGACAATGTAACTATTACCTGAGCACGAGGGAGTGGTAGAAATTGCTGAGGCTGAGAATTAACCCGCTCTTTTGACATACAAACTCCTATGCTCTTTCATCTTCTTTCAGGTGGTTGCCTGCTCAAGAACATTGAAAATTTTACGCCGAGGCACCGCAAGAAAGTAACAAATATTTACCTAAATCGATTTTGGAGCGAAGGTTCAGCTAATCAAAGGTTGCGCTATGATCCACAAACTAACCACCGTATAAAAAATCATGAGAAAGAGCATCGGATATTGACTACGGACAGCGATACTATGGCTTCTTACACTTCTCAGAGATATCACATGAGCAGTAAAGACGGAAATGATGTGCCCTAAAACCAAAGCAGTGACTGACACTATCCAAGCAAAACGGGCATCTATCAGGCCTATGTTTGGTTTATAGCCCATCGTGCCAAATAAATTCCATTCAAAGCCTGGGAAAATGCCATTCATGCACACGAAACCTGTCCAATCGCCAAGGCCACAACCAAAAGGGTTAGAGATAAGCGGAACTATCTGTTGTCCTGTTATCAACAGAAAAGAGATGTAGTGAGAAAGGTTGTAAGCCAATGCAATTGGCACTAGGGAAAACACAAACTTCCGAACTACCTCAGGTTTCTTCAAGGAGTGTCCTGACATCCTTGAAACCGATCCGCATACGAAGATATATACTCCCGCAAAACACACAGGAATAAATAGAGTCCCCAAGGATTCGATAGTCGCTGCTGCCGCACCTGGCAAAGGATCAATTAAAGGCCATAATGCGTTTTGTACAGCTACCCATGCCGGAGTTTCTGACAGCCCATCGAAAGTAACCGTTGCCAGAGCGGTTATATGGAATGCAACCAAGGCAGTCGACACACTCTCGCCACGGGACAATCCGACAGCCCACGGCCGAATTGATAATTGTCTCAATTCCAACGAACTGTCAAAGTCTCCAGATAATTCCCAACATTCATAACAATCAACGCAATCGACAAGATCACGGTTGCCTAGACACCCTGAAATACAGAGTGAACATATGTCTGCATGTCCACTCTGCTTAAGTATTCTAATTTCTGTTGGAGAAAATCGCGCAAAGAGAGCAAACAGGACAGCGAACGGGTCCCCTCTTCTTAACCATGTATATTTGCCAAACAAGAACATACCGCACCATGTGTAGGCGGAATAGATGAGAACTAACACAGATAAAGTGAAGGGCCGTGAGCTACCAGGGTAGACATTTTCAATCCATGCGAATAATAGAAACCCTGCCAGCGCCGGCCAGGAATCAAAATTAGATGGCCAACTAAGCGGTGGATGTCTTAAAAATCCATCTTTGCAGAAAACTTTTTCATACCATTCAAAAGTAACTTGCCAAGGGTTTGCAATTGCCCATACATTCCCTATCAGAGCGACGACATAACCGACTCCTACCCACCAAATAATCCAAACAAATGTCGGGGCGAAATTGTCTAACGCATCTCCTGTCCCATAGAGTCCTGCGATCACCGTTAAGGCTAATAACAAGACGGACAGGAGACCAGTTAGTCGACTAAGAATCCGAGCTAGCACCCTGAAAGCTACATTGCTCCAAAAGTTAACCCGTATATACTCGAAGCCCTGTCCACTCGGACGCATAAACAAGCCAATTACCACAAATGAGACAGCGACAGTAGCCGCGGCGCCAAGCAAGAAGTAATTTAATGGAATAGGGAGATCATACCTCTCACCAAAACCGTGAGCATGGGCAGGCGACCAAAAGATCGAAAATCCTACCAAGGCAATGGTTAGGGCACCTATAACTTTCAGCTTACTCATAACAAATAGAAATTTCCCTTAGAAATCAATCTCCTTACGGGCGAACTTCTATCGCGACTAGGGTTTTTTCCTGCTCTTCGTGTTCGCCATGTGCCCCCTCTTTAACGGAACTGCCATGATCAGAAGTCGGTGGAAACCCACTTGTCAGACGAACACTCGCATCCTTTTCTATTGCCCATTCAACAGTCGCCCCCGGCTTTACTGTGACCTCAACCGGCTGATAAGTATGAGGAGAATCTGCCACCTTGACGGCAACTATCCCTTCCCTCCCATGATGGCTTGAGACAATAATGAGAGCCGATTGATCATGGGCCATATGATCGTGGTATGGGATTTCAGTATCTTCCATGTCTGGCGGGATAATGTAGGAAAACATATCTCCCTTAACAAGAGTTTTTGATTCAAAAAGATCTCCATGCCCGTCTTGTTCACTCGAATTCATGTCACTGGGCATGTGATTGGAGTGAGAATCATTGCCCTCACCCGCTGGCTGATGAGACGTAATTAGGAATCTACCCGTGGCATTTGCATTGAATTCTATAACCGCCTCTCCCCCTTTTGGAACATCCTCCTTAATATCGTATCCGTGAAGATGCACCGTAAGATGCTCATCTGATGTGAACGATATTTTCACGTCATCACCCTTATTAATGGATACTGTCTCTCCTACTCCCGACGCCTCACCACCTTTGATCTGAACATCTATTTGTGTGACTCCAGATGAAGACGGTGTGTTTTCAGAACCACAGGCACTTGCAATAAATGCCATTAGGCAAACTAGGCCCATGATAACTATCTCGTGCTTTCTGCCAATGCTCATTTTCTTATATCCTCAAATAGGCCCTGAGAAAAATCTGTCAGGCCATGGTAATTTATTGTTTTTGAATGATCCACGTTAGGCACGTTGTTTTCTATATTCCCGTACCCAGGCTCTGGCAGACATGCCTATAATAACCAGAAATGCAATAAGGGCTCCCAAAGTCAAAATTGGGAGTACGGGATTGGGGTCTTGCACCTCCATCTCAAATACTGCAGATGCTTCTCCATCAGAAGTACTCACCTCGATCATAACGAACCAGATACCATCCCTATCTACAGCGGTATTCAACTCGTAGTAAGAAGGGTCCATCAGATTGTTTGGCATTTTCTCCGGCCCAATTTCAAGGTCCTGAGAACCTGGGCCAGAAGCAGTCAGCTTGACATTAGCATTCAAATATCGAACTCCGGTCCCAATATCTTGCACGTATGCCGCAAAGTGAACGACACCTGGTGAAGGAGACGCAGGAACAGTACCTAGACCGATTTCGAAGGTACCAACGGATCTTTTATCATAACTTCTTACAGAGCCATTGGCATCGACTGTAGGATTCACATAGAGCACCGAAGCAGAAGCCACCAGAAGGATCGATAGCAAAAATTCCAACAATCTAACAAGATTCAACTTTTGAGAGACCCCCAACGTCCATTCATAGCTTCAACTCAAGGTGAGTGGGAAAACATGATTATTCTGCTAGACGATGATCCCAGACCGAGGGGGGGCAAGGCCTGGGGGGACCTTCACCGCCTCAGGAAAAATTTCTCCCTCTCTGACTATTCCGTATGTGCATGTAGGGCCATTGTCGCATTCACTGCAACTACAGAATCCACCGAGCGAAGAGGCCATAGCTACCAACCCACTATCTTCTGCGAAGAATGAGGTTGAGCCAACAGGACTTGGCTCATCATGGTTATGCAAATCATAGGCAGTATCATAAATATGATTGTGAGTATTCAAAGCTACCAGGTGATCATGATCAGGATTTCTTTCTATAAAATGATGGTCAAATAACGTCCATGTGGCTGGTGCTAGTATCGCTAGTGACAGAAAAATAGCGGGAATACGCCACAGGATTTCCTGAATCATGGGCGCACACGACCAAGATAATATTCAAATGGAACCCACAAACACTCAGAGATATCGATAGTCAAACTACAACCCCCAGAGCGGCGGCTACAGTCTCCATATCCTTATCTCCTCTACCAGAGAGCCCAAGCAGTATAACTTGGTCAACCTTCAGAGTTGGGGCCAGATTCGACACATGATAAACAGCATGAGCTGGCTCTAACGCCGGAATTATTCCTTCCGTCTCACAAAGCAACTTGAACCCTTCAAGCGCCTCATTATCGTCCACGCTAACGTATTCAGCTCTTCCACTATCATTCAGCCAGCTATGCTCCGGGCCAACACCCGGGTAATCAAGTCCTGCGGAGATACTGTGCGTTTCAATTACCTGGCCATTTTCATCTTGAATAAGATAGGACATACTGCCATGAAGAACCCCTATACTGCCTGCCGTTATCGTAGACGAATGCCGTCCTGTACTCACGCCATCACCGCCAGCCTCTACCCCTATCAGTTTTACATTAGGGTCGGCTATAAAATCATAAAACAGGCCCATTGCATTACTGCCGCCCCCCACACATGCGATGGCATAGTCCGGAAGTCTGCCAGTCTGGAAAAGAATTTGCTCACGTGACTCCTTACCTATAACCCGCTGGTAGTCACGCACTATCATGGGATAGGGGTGTGGTCCTACAACGCTGCCAATCAGGTAGTGGGTCGTCTCAACATTCGTCACCCAGTCCCTGATCGCCTCATTGATTGCATCTTTTAGCGTTCTACTTCCTGAATCAACAGAACGGACCTCGGCACCGAGCAGTTTCATGCGGAATACGTTCAAAGACTGTCGGCGTATATCCTCCTCACCCATGTAAACTATGCATTCCAACCCTAGCATCGCGCATACGGTTGCAGTGGCTACTCCATGTTGCCCTGCGCCAGTTTCTGCAATGATGCGTTGCTTACCCATCCTCTTGGCGAGAAGGCCCTGACCTAGAGCATTATTAATTTTATGCGCACCTGTATGAGCTAGGTCTTCACGCTTGATGTAGATTTTGGCCCCACCCAGTCGCTTTGTTAAGTTCTCAGCAAAGTAGAGTTCTGTCGGTCTCCCTGCAAACGTCGTCAAGAGAGAAGCCAATTCAGCTTGAAATTCTTCGTCTGCCTGCGAGTCTCTATATGCAGTTTCCAACTCGTAAACCGCAGGCATTAACGTCTCCGGGACAAATCGCCCGCCGTACTCACCAAATCGTCCTAGTTCGTCGGGGAGGTTATGCATCTTCACCATATATGTTTCCTACTCTGGGGACCAGCCTCAAATGTATCTGTTCAAACAGCCAAGAATTCAATACCAATTATAGCTGTGTCGGTATATTGGTAAAGAATAATTGATTGACCGGGCATTAGAGACATGCTTAGAATCAAGGGGAACTCTAACCATTTCGATGTCGACACGGGTGAGCAAAATGCCTATTTACGAATACACATGTAAGGTTTGCTTAAGCGAATTTGAGAAACTTCAGCCAGTCAACAAGATGGAGATAGAACAGCCTTGTCCTGACTGTGGCGGCGCTTCTGCCAGACAACTTTCCGTCTTTACTTCATTTGTATCCGAGAACGGAGGGAAAATGTCTGCCATTGCAAGTCCTGCAGGTGCCGGCGGATGTTGCGGAGGTGCCTGTGGATGTTAGCCTCGCCGACTGACAGGCCGATTAAAGCAGAAAATCCTCAGGATTTCACGGCAACAACGTCCAACCAGTTTCTTGGCACATGGGTAACACCCATCTCCTCATAAGTCTGTCGTACACCTTTTTGCAAGGCTGCTGACGCCTTCGCAAAAGGTACCCCTGGCATTGTCCCCTCTATGAAATCTGAGAATGTACTGATATCCAACCAGCCTTCTATTGGGACGGGCACGGTGTCAACTGATTGTCTGACGATCGTTAGGCCATTTCTCTCCATTAGGTTCCCGTAGTCGTCCGGAGTCAGCTGCTTTCGCGATTCCACTTTCTCACCAGATCTCTGTGGCTTTAATCCGTACTCTTTACGCAGTATCCTCATAGCCTTCAACATCCATTTACTATAAAAAGCTGTTGAGTCTTCGTGCTGACCCCCTTCATAAAATGACGTGTTGAAGGCGAACTTACCTCCAGGTCGTAGGGCATTTGCAATGTCAGAAACAACGGCATCCTTGTCTGGCACATAGTGAATGGCGTTGCAAAATACGATTGTATCCACCGATTCTTTTACGGCATCGGAAACGTTCTCAACGCCGAGCTGCACAAATTTAACAGCATTGTTAGAAATATCCTTCAGATCCTCCATCGCCGTTTTGAGCGCGACAGAAGAATGGTCCAAAGCAATAACAACCGTATCTTTTGTACGGTTAATTCGTTCCAGTATTAACCTTGTCACTCCGCCGGCCCCACATGCAAGATCGACTATCCTTCTATCCGAACTTACATCAGCCATATCGACAAGCCGTGCGTTAAGCGTTGAATAAAATTCATTCTTTGAAAAAGTTGCGAACGAGAAATCGTTTCCTACCATAGCCCTGCTACCCCCTGAGAGAGTTAATCGTTGCCCACCATGGGTCGGCCATAAATTGAGTACCCGGTAGGAGTTTCCTAAAGATTTATCACCGGGTTCTCCATTCAGAATATCTTGCCCGGATTATATCAGAGTGGGAAGTAATAACTGAAGAATATTTTGTCCTATTCAATAGCTGACGGTTCGGGCCGAAACCCTGTAAACACTGCCGCGAATCCTACTAGAAGCGCTCCGACCAAAAATGCTCTTTTCATTCCTAGTGTAAAGGCAGTCATAAGTCCATGGCCGTCTTCTATGTTGCCTGCCGTCGCTAATTCAGAAAGATCTGGTTGGAATCCCATTGATGACATCATTAGAACTACGAGAGTGGTACCGACTGCAATACCTGTTAGATTCCCTGACGTTCGTACCATGTTTACCAGTGCGGAAACAACGCCATATCTCTCGCTGCCGACTGAACTCATTACTGAGACCGTATTGGGCGATCCGAAGATACCGTTCCCCGCCCCCATCAGCATCATTCCCGCTGACACCACAGTGGGGTTAGACCCTACTTCTAAGGTATATAGAACCGTTATTCCTGCAGTCCAACAACAAAGCCCTCCAACTGCCGGCCATTTCGTTCCTAGCCTATCGGACAGTTTGCCACCTAACGGGCCTGCTATCGCCATGAGAAGTGAGCCTGGTGCCAGTACAAGAGCGGCCCTCACTTCGGATAAACCCGACACTTGAATCAGAAAGAAGGGTAGAAGAAAGTAAGCCGGAGATCCGGACATAAAGGCTAGATACCTTGCGGCCATTCCCATCGAAAATACCGGAATCCTGAACAAAGTCAGATCAATCATAGGGTCGGCGCATCTTAATTCTCGGTAAATGAAAGCGCTCAGCAGAAGCGCGGCCGTTAAGAAACCTACTACCACGGGGGCACTAGTCCAACCCATTCGATAAGAGTATGTCATGGCGAGGAGGAACGAGCTGAGTGCTCCAGCCGATAAGACTGCACCTGCCCAGTCAAATGAAAAGATTTTGTTACCTGAGAGATGTCTCATAGTGGGAGACATATTTTTTACAATTAATAAAGACAGTGTTAGCGCGACCACACCGACAATAACAACTCCTAGATATATTGACCTCCACCCAAATGCACCTATCAGAAACCCTCCAATAACTGGGCCACCGATGGCCCCCGTACCTATTACGGTCATGTAAAGCCCAATGGCCATTCCACGTTGACGCTCAGGAAAAGCTTCCGCCATAAGAGCCATTCCATTGGCCTGAACCATCGCAGCCCCTATTCCTTGGATCGCTTTCGCCACTAGAAGCAATGACAACTGTGTAGAGAAATAGGCGACGAGAGCACCGGAGGCAAAAATAGCGAGGCCGGTGCAGTATATTCGCCTTCTTCCCAACATGTCTGAGAGTCGCCCCATAGGTAAAAGCAGCGCACTTATAAAGAGTGTGTAAATGAGATACATCCACTGAACAGCGGGAATATCTGCGGCCAACTCTTCACTAATCCGAGGAAGCGCCATAGTTGTGCCGGTTTGGTCAGCTACCGTAAGAAAGGCCCCAGAGGCGATAGATGCATAAAGCCACCACTTATAGGCTGGGCTGGCTGCTATTTTGCTCGAGATACCTGTCAAAATGTAATGCTCGTGGCAAACATTCTAGCCCTTTCAAATAAATTGCACCTTAAATAATTGGCCATATTAGGGGCTCAATACGTTACCGTGAAAATCTTGGTCTTTCTTATCCCATCAACTCAGAAGCACAAAGAGTAGCCACTCCTAGTGTCTTGGTGGTGTGATATTTAAGCTGAACGATGCCGACTGTTGTGTACCGCGACTGGCACCCGCGACAACTAAGACAGCCCGGCGTACCCGATTACCATGGTTTCCCGTTTCTATCATCGCCCGATTGTAATCATCTAATTCAATTTCGCTTACTGCGAACTCCCCGTTAGTAAGAAGCTCCACAAGTCTTACGATAAACCTTTGCTTAAGGGGGCTGTCGATAAGAACAAAGCCATCCGTACTCCATGTGCTATCACCCCGCTCTAATTTCATTCCGACGGAAGGAATTTCAAATTCTCCTACTAATAAGCCGTCAAGGTGAACAGCATCGTCCGTAACGTATTCAAACCGCAGAAGTATATTCTTGCCAGAATACTCCTCCAGGCTAACAATATAGTCATTCCATCGCTTGTAACCAGTGTACCCGTGCCCATAATTGGATCCTGAAGGATTAGATGTGGTCGTACCTGGAGTTTCAAGGGTCTTCCAAGTTTTGCCTCCGTCGCCAGACGCCGATAGGTAGGCATAATCCCAATCCGTCTCAATGTCATGCCAGATCTCAAAGTCGGCGTATAGGTTCTCTCCAGAGGTTAGATCAGCCTCGATGGTCAAGGTAGTATTGATGGAGTCTCCTCTATTGGACCACCAACATTTACTTGGACAGTTATCCTTGAATCTCCTGACCTCTTCTTCTCCACGGAAAACAATAGTGGTTGTGCCAACTTTGGGATCTGGTAAATTCGGGATTTCAAGATATGTGGCTCCGAACTGTGGGACCAAATGTTGAGACGCGCCCCATTGAAGAGGAAGGGCTTTTGAAGTTACGCTTAAAACCCAGTCAGAATAGGAATATCTACCATCAGTCGCTCCAACATAGTTAGCTACAATCCAATCCGCAAACTCATCTTCGAAGCTGCTGCCCTGTGGGCTCAACCATTTGTCGACCCCATCCACCCCGTCCTCTCTCACGGCAGCAAGATTACCCAATGACTCAATGCCTTGATTCCTCCCTGCAGCAAAAATAAAAAATAATGAAGCTGCTCCGTAGTGGGGGACAGTTTCTGAGGACTCGTCGGGCCAATGGGTGAGTGAAATCGAAGGGTTTGCTAAAAAATAACCAATGAAGGCGCTTTCAAAACCTGCACTGTATGAAGCAATTTCAGCCAATCCTTCATTGATCCAAGAGTCCTCTCCCGGGTCCAGATTATCGTGGATAGCATGCTGGAATTCATGGGTTAAAACCGCCAGGTACCTGTTGCGTCCGGGAGGCAATTTTACAGGGTCCATAAATACCATTTCGCGTTGATTACTGGACGGATGTACCCAACGAGGAAATGTGTCCTGACCACCGAAATAACCGGCCGCTCCATTGAGTGGCGTATTTAGAACTGTAAGCCGACTGTCACCATCGATACCCGGAGAGTCGATATCTCCGAAGTTCCTGACAATCTCCGGTCTTATATCTTCCTCCCATCTTCTCGCGGTTTCTTTGAAAGTCCCCGTGTTCAGATCAAGAGATATGTCCCCATACCAATAAGTGTTCTCTGTGACGAGTAAGAGTTCTGCCTTCACATCGTACGCTTGAGCACTTTCAGCGTCTGTAACCGTGAAAGTCTCTATTTCGCCTTCCTTCTTAGGGAACACATCAGTTAGCGTTGGTTCTGGTTCAAACTCCAATATATGATCTGAATAGTATCTTCTGGCCAAATCCTCAAGATCGCGATCGCCGGGAACAACCACAGGGGACACCAATATCGGAATAGGCGATCGAGTTGGCAGGATATTAACGGGGCCGGGAGTATTGATTTCTCTTGAAACACGCTCTTGTTTAACTATCTTTTCTGAAATTGAACCTACAGGGGTCGCTGTTGCCGGCGACGAGGGCTCTACCCCACAAGATATAAGAATGAAACTGGTGACCAGACATAAAAAAATTAACCTGAAGGGCATTCTTTTCAGTTAAACTTGCTCATAGCAGCGTCGATACCTTCATCCAGCATGCAAGCAATAGCCTTTATTCCCTGATCAATAGCCGAGTGTATTTGACACATTTGCTGGCAGGAAGGTCTGCCCAATACATATCCGATCTGATCATCACCTGGATCAGGGCTTCCTACCCCAATACGTATTCGAGGAAAATCCTGAGTATTCATAGACGACATAACGGAACGGATACCGTTATGTCCACCGGCACTCCCACTTGCCCTTAGTCTCACCTTGCCTTGGGGAAGATGAATATCGTCGTAGGCGACTAGGAGCCTCTGTGAATTAATATTGTACCTGTCAAGTAGGTATTCAGCCGCCTGTCCACTTTTATTCACGTAGGTTCTTGGTTTTGCAATTACTATGCGGCTATCCCCCAAAGTTCCTTCACCTATACGCACGGATTTATGCCGGCGTTCAACCTCAATATTTAGTAACTTTGCGATGGAGTCCGCGAGCCAAAACCCTGCGTTGTGACGTGTGCCCGAGTATTTGGGTCCTGGATTGCCCAATCCCATTATTACCAGATCTGGATTGTTCTCCACTGTTCTCTGGCTGCCACCGTCAAAAGATCGCTTGAGCCGTTCCCATGCATTTCTTATCGGCTTTCTCCTTATATTCGACTCTATTCCCGGAGCCAGTTATCCGAAATCAAAACATTGTTTAACCATATAAAACAGTTTAACAAGATAACTACCGATATAAGCGTTCGCAGTCGTCACAGATTTCTATCACAGAGAGATTAGCCAAACATGGGTTTTGATTAACATGTTAGCGTCAGGTCAGCTACTCTAAGTAAATGTCTGGGTCCAACTACGTGGGGCGCTTATTTGTTGGGAGCGTATATGACAGCTCCGTCATTCGAACGAAGCGTCAACTAGAATTCTTCACACACTTATTGAATTATCGAAAGCACCTTCATCATAAAGGGCGCCTTGTAATGACATCCTCGTGATATTAGCATTCCTGAAATCAGCGCCCCGGAGATCAGCATAATCGAATCTCACCCTGACTAGGACCGATCCTCTCAAATTAGCCTCTCGAACATCCGCCCTTTGCAGATTCGCCCCTATTACACGAGCGGTGCTTTGGCCAGAATTCGAGGCTGCGCCACTCATATTTGCCCCCTCAAGGTTGGCTCTCCTCAAGCTTACATGCTTCATATCAGCTACAGAGAAATTGGTTCGCTTAGCCACTATATCTTCCAGATTCGCCTCATTCAAATTTGCACCCCGTAGATTTGATCGGGAGAAATCACATCCTGACAAATTCGCAGAATAAAAGTTGGCACCAGACAGATTTGCCTTAGAAAGGTCAATTCCGCTCAATTCCGTATTCGCTAAGGAATAGCCCAACGAGGCCGCCTCTAGAATTTCTTCTCTTGTCATAATGTCAACCCCGCCATATCCTTGGCCATCGCCAGTATAACCTGGCAGCATATTGGTCTAGATTTCCCACAACTTATTTTATTGCGTACAACCTTCCATGACCATAATTATTAGTTGTTACAAATAAAGTTTCTTCGGCAAGAATAACAGGGGATGTAACCTCTCCATCCACAAAAAATTCCCACACTAATTCCCCTGTTTCAGTTGAAATACCATGGATCTTCCCGGAGGAATCTCCGACGTAAGCAATCCCTTCCTTGACAGTAACCGACTGAGTCAATCGGCTTCCAGATTCATATTTCCAAGCAGGTTTCCCGTTTGAAGCCGACACCTTATACACATTACCGGCCGAGGTCGGAATATACACTGCTCCTTTTTCTATCGCGGGAGTCCCTTGAAAACTCTCTCTCGGCTGTCTAAAGCGCCAGACAGTGCCTTTCAATATAGGAGGCTTCTTCTCGAACCCCCAGAGGAACATTTGAAGACGGAATCGTCTGGCAGCCTTCTCCAATGGCCTTTGAACCTTAGTCCAATCGATAGCTCGGAGTGTTCCGTTTAAATCACCGAAAAAAAGCCTTTTACCATCTAGCGATACGGTGCCTCCAGAAGCGTCGGTAGGGTAATCCAGTCTAAATGCACCGGTCTTTGAGTCTATTATCCTCACCATGTTGTCTTGAGCTGTGAACGCAACTATCTCATCGTTGGCAGCCAGCGTGGTTGTTACTCTGCTGCCTGCTTTGTAACGCCACCTCATCTCTCCGCTAGTAGCATCAAATGCGTACACGTTCCTATCGCTCGATCCTACGTAAACAACTCCATTAAAAACGGTTGGTGATGAAAAAAATGGTTCGCTCGTTCTGAAATCCCAGGCCAGAGATCCATTAAACCGGTCCAATGCAACGAGCCTTCCTTCTTTTAAAGCACTGAATACCAGATCGCCAGCTATTGCGGGGACAGAGTCTGATGCCGCCTCTGTTGGAAACTCCCAGATAATTGCACCTGAGCTCGCCTCAAGGGCAAGTATCTGGTTCCCTTTAGTGGAAAAATACAGGATGCCGCCCGCTACTGAAGGGGACCCTGCAATGCCGTCTTCCGTATCAAATACCCATAACGTTTCCTTGTCGGAGATTTCGGGTCCGGACATCTGAGGATCGACACTTAGCCCATTAAGAGAAGGCCCTCCCTGATACATCGGCCATGATCCTTGTTCTGATACCGCGCTTATATCTGACGAAGGGTTGTCTAAGCCGGAGTTCTCTTTGAAAATAAAAAATCCCAGCGCTAACAGTAATCCGGTAAGTGAAAGGGTTATCAAGAATCGTCGAAATTTCCTGGAACGAGCTCGCACCCTTGAAAGTTCTGCTTGTATTTTCTCTGCCTCACGTGCGGTCATCCTCTGATCCAGAGACAGGGGTGACCTACAATTCAGGCAAAATTTTGCTATCGGCTGATTTTGTCCTCCGCAAACGGGGCACAAAATTACTGTTACTTGCACGTCATTAATTGGCACATCAACGTCCTAAGAATAATCATCTATGTTCTTTCCTCTGAAAGCATCAATCTTTACTACGTCTATGTTCGGTAATCCGCGCCCAAGATATGATTGACCTTGATTTGATAATGGATTATCGTTCCGCCTGTTGGTATTATGTTTTATTCGCCTTTCAAATAATCACAAAATTGGTAGACTTAATGTAGCGTACTTGTGCTCACTAAGACTTATTCGGGTCCGGTGGGCACTATATGACAACTAATTAATACAAAAATATTTGATTGATGCAAATTTGTTGAAGGTTAAAGACCAAAGTTTTCTTGAAGCTCTCTTAATTAGATTCTAGGGGGATGGAAATGAAATTTACTAAGATTTTGACAGTCCTGGCTTCTGCTGCAATGTTGACCATTATGGTTGCATGCGCGGCCGACGAGGCGGCAGCGCCAGCAGCGCCAGCAGCAGCAGCACCAGCTCAGGCTGCTCAAGCAATAACTTATCAGCCTGCAGCACCTCAAGCAGCAGCGGCAGCAGCACCGGCAGCAGCAGCAGCAATGCCCGCTCCAGCGCTAGCCGTCGCTCCCGCTGTGCCAAAGGCCAAACCCACGGCAGTTCCAACGCCTGTCCAAAAGTCTTCAGAATTATCATGGATGGACAGCTATCTGCAGGGCCCTGGTTACAACCCCAGTTGGGGGCAACCTATCAAAGGCGGGATAATGCGATATGGCGCATCCCATAAGTTCAATGGTCATGACCCTAACTACGGACACAGCTTTGAAGGCCCCCAGTTTTTGCCGACTTACAATGCTCTTCTTCGTTACGACCCGTGGAGAGGCCTAGGAGGGCAAATAGAAGGTGATCTCGCTGAAACCTGGGAAGTACAAGACGGTGGAAAGACCGTAGTATTCAAATTACGTGAAGGTGTCAATTTCCAGACCAATTCCAATCTACCAGCTGAGATTGTTGATCAGGTCTCCGGAGATTCCTTCACCTGCGAAGATGCCAAGGCAAGTCTGGACTTTGGTGTAAATCCACCAACAGGGATACTCCATTCCGGTCCTAGGGCGGCTTTGAATCACATGTCTGGGTCATCATGTATAGATGACTACACTTTCAAGGTTGAATTTGAAGAGGCGTTAGCTAGGACAATCCCCCAGTTTGCGGGTGCTTTAGGTATGCCGCACAACATGGATAAGGATTTTATTGACTGGTTTTTGAATCACTACGCTACAACCGATCCCCAAGAGAACGTTCTTGACCAGACAACTCCTGAAACTTATTTGTACGGGACAGGCACGGGAGCCTTCGTTCCCCTCGAATTTGAAGTTGACGTACAGTCTAAGATCAGGGCAAACCCTGACTACTTTAGGGAAGGATTACCTCTCATAGAAGGAATGGATCAGTTCATTATCACTGACGCTACGGCAAGGTTCTCCGCCCTAATTACCGGGCAGGTCGACTATTACGGTGAAGGTAGCGCATCATTGCTCCCTGCCCACGTCGAACAAATTCAAGCGAGATTTAAGGACAAATTCACAATACAACCGACACTCCATTCCTGGGGCAAAGGTATCCAAGTAAACATGCTGCGGGAACCTTTCAATAACAGCGATGTACGAATGGCAATGCATCTCGCATTAGACAGAGATGACTGGGTTGACTTCAATATGGCTGCAGGAATATCTGGAGTCCACCGGCATACTCTCTGGATGCCACCAGGAAGCATCTGGGCCCTTCCGGACGAAGAGCTGGGAGAAATGCCTGGCTGGCGAAGAGGTCAGGGAAAAATAGATGACATTGCCGAAGCAAACAGGCTACTGGACACCGCCCTTGGTGCAGGAAACCGATTCTCCGTCGAATGTATGGCCCAAAGTGCTCAAATGTACATTGATGGTTGCGAATATTTCCAAGACCAGATGAAGAGAAATCTTGGTGTCGAGGTAACAATTTCATCTGTTGAAAGCGCTGTACAGGGTGATCGCGGACGAGGATCTCAATACGACGTTCACTATGGTTCAAAAGTACGTACAAATGTGGCCGACCCTGACGATTTCTACATGATTCACCTCATCAAGGAGCGTGAAAGTTGGTATTACAGAGGTACAGGTCGTGAAGAAGCAGAACCCGAACTGACAGCGCAACTCGTGGAGCTTGTAGAGAAACAATCGAGAGAACTGGATGTAGCGAAAAGAGTAGAGATTGTCCACGAAATAGAAAGAATCCTTGCAACGGAAGCCATGTTCTCAATACCATACCCTTGGACGTATATATTCCCTGCGTGGTCCAATGAGATCAAGGGGTGGACCTTATATCCTCATCCGTCCCAGAATAAATGGGCGCAGTGGGAGAGGATGTGGCTGGACAGAAGCTAGCGAATTAAACTAGGTTGAGCAGAGACAGTCACGGACTTGTGCAAAGTACGAGTCCGTGACTGTCTGAATATTAGGCGATTCGTATATGATGAAACCTGAATTTGTGCGGTTGTTTTGCGCCATCGGTCCCAGTACAGAATGCTCACTAAGAAACCTCTATTACTAAGCTGATTTTATGAAGCAATATATTGCCCGTAGGGTTCTCTTCGGAATTTTAACCCTTTTCCTAGTGTCCATTCTTATATTTGCCCTTCTCAGGATCGCCCCTGGCGACGTTGCTCTAATGATTGCAGAGGCAAACTCTGGAGGTGAAGGCAACGACGTCACGGAGGAACAATTAGAGGAGATCAGAGAATCGTTAGGACTTAATGCGCCTCTTCACCTCCAATACTTCAATTGGGTCACAGATTATGTAAGAGGCGACTGGGGAATATCCCTATTTACTCAAAGGGATGTTTTTGACGAGTTCAAACTCAAGTTTCCTGTGACTCTAGAACTGGTTATCTTTTCTCAGATCATCGCTATTTTAATAGGCCTTCCGGCAGGGATTATAATGGCCCTCAAGCAAGATACTTGGATTGACTATTTACTTCGAGTCGTATCCTTGGCGGGCCTTTCTTTGCCCTCTTTTTGGACAGCAACATTATTCTTACTAGGTGGGGCATATTTTTTTTACTGGAATCCTGAGCTTGGCAAATTCGATTTGACAGAAGAACCCATAAAGAATCTCAAACAGTATTTTTGGCCAGCGATAATGCTTGGATACATAAGCGCTGCCACCAAATCCCGCATGATGCGTTCCACCATGCTGGAAGTGCTTAGGCAAGACTATATCCGTACAGCTAAATCTAAGGGATTGTCGGCATATGTCGTTACAGCTCGACATGCCCTAAAAAATTCATTCATCCCAGTCATTACTGTGGTTGGGATAACAACAGCCCTGGCATTGGGCGGATCTGTAGTAATGGAGAGGGTTTTCTCCCTACCAGGATTAGGAAATTTCATACTTGAAGGTATGCTATCCCGAGATTTTCCCATTGTTCAGTCCGTTGTCTTATTCTTAGCCATTTGTGTCATTTTCGTAAATCTTTTAGTTGATCTTTCCTACGGTTGGTTTGACCCAAGGGTTAGATATCAATAAGCGAATTGCTTAAGTAATAAAAAGGTTGATTCTCTAGACATGACGTTACAAGCCCAAACAACCCCACCACTAATAATCAAGTTAGCGAAGTCATCCCTCAATTTCATGATACACCGCCCCATCGGTGGGGCAGGAATAATCATAATTATTGTCATGTGTCTAATGGCATTATTCGCTGAATTTATATCATTTCATGACCCACTGGACTGGAGCTTAAAAAATAAATTGGCCTCCCCAAATGGGGAATTCTGGCTCGGAACTGACGACAAAGGAAGAGACCTTTGGGCTCGCATGACTATGGGCGCAAGAGTATCTCTCCAGGTAGGTTTTCTTTCGGTCGCCTTTGGCTCAGGGATAGGAGGCATTTTGGGCATCATTAGTGCTTGGTACGGAGGGAAGGCCGACCAATCAATTCAACGGCTTATGGATGCCTTAATGTCTATACCCACACTTATTCTCGCACTTACTGTTACTGCGGCCCTAGGACAAACGCTCACCAACATCATCATTGCAGTAGGAATTGTCCAGATCCCTCGTGCCAACAGGGTTGTGAGATCACAAGCTTTATCCGTGAAAGAATCCCAATATGTGGACGCTGCCCGGGCAATAGGAGCCGGCAATTTTCGCATCATGCTTAAGCATATTACGCCACAGTGTGTAGCACCATGGATAATTATCGCTACTAGTGCGTTAGGTATCGCAATACTGACAGAGGCATCACTCAGTTTCCTTGGGCTCGGAGTTCCCCCTCCTACACCATCCTGGGGAGGGATGCTTTCGGGTTCAGCGAGAGACTACTTCATAATTGCACCGTGGATGGCAATATGGCCAGGAGTCGGGTTATCTCTCGCTGTATACGGGTTTAATCTCTTTGGTGATGCTTTGAGAGACGCGCTCGATCCCCGTTTACGGGGTACCTGAGTGCACACGTAATTACCGCTGGCGGATACAAATCTACCAATGCAATTGACTATCTCATTAAGTATTGTTTAGCAGCCTCTCCGCCCTCGGGCAGGCCCAATGGAAGCCGGATATCAAGCAGATAAGGTCTATTCTCATCATTAACTATTCCCATGCCCCTTCGTACTACATCATTTAGATCTGACTCATCTTCGACCCGCTCGCCTTCCATACCGAAAGCATCCGCTATCTTTACAGGATCCATGCCGTCTAACACGACACCTCCATATTTTCCAGTATCACTCATCTGCCCGCCCGCCTCGCCAAAAAAACCTGCCACGATTCCGTATGCTCCATTGTTCGTGATGACATAAAGCACCGGGATGTTATGGTGGACCGCAGTCCACAGGCCGGAATCGGCATAATAGAGCGACCCGTCCCCAACGAACCCAACGACAGGGTCATCCCCGGCGGCCAGTTTCGCTCCTATGGCAGCACCTACTCCCCATCCTTCAGAGCCACCTCCTGCTCTCAGATACACGTTAGTCCTGTCTGATAGACCCGGCCTCACGGCTTCATGAGAGGCAGCGAACTGTTCATTAGTCACATATCCACCGCCCAAGTCCTCCAACCCTTCATCAATTGCGTCTACTAAGACTCCTGGACGTACCTTCCCCTGTTGGGCAGGTGGCATCATTGCATTCCTTCGCGACTCCCGCCACTTCGTAGCTTGATCGAGTGTTGTGCCTCTCCTTTCGTCGTACCTTGAAGACGGATAGTCTGCAGAAGCGACTGTTAACATCCTACGGACTGCATCTTTTTCGTCGCCAACACTTCCCAACTCCAGTCCCGGGTAGTTGGTGAGATATTCGAGGTCTGACCCAAGGGCTAAATGGCGGCCACCATTTCTACCAACTCGGCGGAAGGGAGCAAAATCTGTAGAATTTCCGGAGCCCTGGTGTCTAACTCCCAGGGAAATAACTAGATCGGGATTATAGGCATATGAGGCCGACTCAAATCCACCCATATGCTGGGGGTGTTTGATTGATATTCCCCTATGATCTGTATTCGTGGTAGCAACTGCGGCTCCAAAATGTGTGGCAAGTTCTGCCGCCACCATTTCACCCCCGCTCTTCCAAATTCCGTCTCCGGCATAAATCATGGGTCGCTTTGCAGAATCCAACGCCCCAAGTATCTCATCAATATCTGAATCGGACGCACTGCCAGACCGTAATCCCATCGTGCCACCTTCTACGATCTCAGTAGAGACTTGCTGGCTACCGAGCATCCGGTCATATACAGCTATATGTACAGGACCAAACGGAGGCGTCTTAGCGACTCTAAGGGCCCTTTCGACCGCCAGTGGCAAGCCTTCAGGCTCAATAACCGTCCAGGTTGCCTTTGTCATAGGCGCAGAAATAGAAGCCGGTCCAAAGGAGTGGTCTAGGTCTAGGCTTATGCGGTCACCCCAACTACCCGTATCCCCTGCGAAAGTTACAACAACAACCGGCAAACCCCCAAACCAAACATTGATCAATTGCCCCATGCATTGTGCGAGCCCAGCTCCCAGATGCACTACCATCACAGCTGGTTCGCTATTGACTTGAGTGTATCCACCGGCCATAGCAGTAACGTTACCTTCATGGAGTGCTAGGATTCCGTGAATATTCGGGTTACCGTGGAGTGCATCGAAAAACAATGCTTCCCTGGAGCCGGAATTGTAGAATACATATTTCACACCAGATTCAACTAGCTGCTCTACCAGTATCTCAGAGGGTGTGCCGGTGACGGGTCTTGTTTTCATATTGGTCACTCCTTATCTCTGTTAGGTTGCTATCGACAAGCGCTGGATATACCAACCGTCATTCAAAGCGCCAGTATATAGGAACTGTGCGCATTTTTCGTTTGCGTCGAGCAAGAGTAAGATTGATAGGATGCGCTCTTCAGTTTTTCAGTCAACCAATTACAAATGGATCGTATTCGCAGTAGTTGGACTCGGCTCCATCACTAATGTAATTCACCATGGCGGAGTCAGTATCGCTCTTCCGACCATTGCCCAGTACTTCAGCGTACCTCTCACAACAATCCAATGGGTCGTGCTCGCCGAGTCACTGACCATAAGTGCGATGCTGCTTCCCATGGGTAGGTTATCGGACATCGTCGGTCGGAAACCTATATACATAACAGGAATATTGATATTTGGAATAATGGCTTTGCTTGCAGGCTCCTCTCCATCCTTGTCCAATTCACTGCAAATATCGTCGCCTATATTGCTTATGATATTTTTTCGCATATTCCAAGGACTGGGTGCAGCGATGTCACAGGCGACGGGAATGGCCATGATAACGTCCGTATTCTCTGACGAAGAGCGGGGTAAAAGCCTCGGGGCTCATGGGAGTATCATAGGCACCGGAGGCATTCTTGGTCCCATTGTGGGAGGAATCCTCATCACTTATATCGGCTGGCAGTGGGTCTTCTGGATAAATGTCCCACTTTGCCTTGTAACCTTTCTAGTTACTTCATTATTCCTAGACTCTGCAAGGTTTAGTGGCAGCTTAGGCGAAAACCGTTCATACGACTGGATAGGCGCCAGTTTATCAACAGCCGTTTTACTCACTTTTCTTACAACAGCGTCCAATGGTGCGACTATGGGCTGGTTTGCGCCACCAATCATTGGAGGAATCATCACATTTATTGTGACCTTATTCTTATTCATATGGTGGGAGTTAAAGACAGAGTCACCCATGCTGGACCTAACCCTGTTCCGGACTGGACCATTCTCTGTCGGAGTTGCTACAAATTATCTTTCATTCCTTGGTGTAACTTCTTTCCGTTTTCTAATTCCATTCTATCTTCAGGGCGCTCTTCGATTGTCACCCGCACAAATAGCATATGTATTAATCCCTAACGCTGTGAGCCGAATTATATTTGGTCCATTGACAGGCAACCTTTCCGACCGCTTTGGCAGACGCCCGTTTACTACAGCGGGATTGGCACTTTGTGGTATCGGGCTTTACATGATGGGTTTCATGGGAGAAAACACATCCATCTGGTACGTGGTTGTCTCGATCATAGTATTCAGCTCTGGCTCAGGTATATTTGCTTCTCCGAACAGTGCCGCAATATTTGAATCGGCAATTCAAAGTAGATATGGAGTGGTCTCCGCCTTGGTAAATCTGTCCCGCAATGCCGGAAACGTCACAGGCATCGCTATAGCCACAGCGATAGTCGCCGGCACTATGATGGGAAACGGATATTCTTCAGACGTAGATGCGGTAATGGTCGCAGGAAAGGGAAGCGCCTTGTTAGGAATATTCATATCTGGCATGAAATTCGTGTATTTCTCCATGGCTACTGTACAGATCCTATCCTCTTTCGCCAACCTAATGACCAGAGAACCTAGCCTGAGAAATCCTGCCTAAGAATCATCTACTTCCATCCATGTTCGCCTAAATCTTATAATCCCTATCTATAAAAGATAATCCACCATTTTCACAGTTTCTATTGAACTGAAATTGTAACTTTCGCATGTCTATTTCAATCTTTTCGTCAAGGGATGTGATAAAGACTTAAGTATCATAAATATAAGTAAAATTGGTAATAACTCGGTCATATTTACTTTATATTACGTCTGCGATATCCTATACGATGGCCATACTCCAAGGGGATTAAATATGTTAGACGACTTGATGACAACAAAGGAACTTGCTGAGTATCTTCATCTCGACAGAATGACAATTTATAAGCTATTAAAGTCAGGTGACATCCCTGCGAATCGGGTAGGGCATCAGTGGCGATTCTTCCGATCTGATATTGACACATGGATTCGTTCCAAGCCGGTTCATGAGGAATCCCAGGCAACTTCTTGAGAGTTCAAAGAGTGAAATATGGCATGAAGTCGTGAGCCGAGTGCTATATGAGCCACTATTGAAGTTGATGCGAAGCTTTGTGTCTTAACCCTAGCAGACCGCCTGAAGACAGAACCTAGTCAAAGGCATTATCCCTCGTAATTTGTACTTGTTGGCCTTCTCTGGAAGTCTTATGGTCCTCTAATCCGCTATTACGGGATCTCCATGGTTTAGCCATGATTTCCCACCCTCAGGGTTTTTCAACCAGGAATCAACAAAATCCCCCTTGTGATCTTCGATCTCCACTCCTAATCCATCCGCAAGACGGTTCATAAAAGCAAACATGCTTGTTATCAGAACAACGGAAAGAATCTGTTCATCCTCTAGATCGACCTGGCGAAGTTTCTGCACGTCACCTTCTGTCATCTCGGAAGGGTCTCGAGTGAGCTTTTCTACGAATTCGACTATAGCCAACGTCTCATCATCGAAATCCGCACTACCATAGTCATGCATGATTATGGATGCCATCTCAGGATCCTCAGTTGCCTCACGGAGATACTCTCCGTGTGAAACTGTTCAATATTTACACCTGTTTATAGCCGATACAACGGTGGCTATCACTTCTTCCTGAGCCCTTGTTAAAGCAGACGAACCAAATGACAACCGATGCCCCATGTCCCATACGGCATGCATCGCATCCTCATTTATGGACATGCATTTGATAACGTTCGCCAGTTCCCCATGTTTAGGGTTCTCTCTTATCCAAGACATATCAATCCTCAGTGCTAATAGTTGAACTACCCTCAGCGGCGTGCAACAAAAACAAAAGCCACTGTAAGCATTATTCTATATTCTTGCAGCCACATCTGATCATTCCCAGGCATTGGTCTAGTTCCCTGAAGATTCCTTACTTTCTGTGCCCAATTGTGGAAGAAAAGATTCGAAACTACTTACCTCACCCTTTTCGAGTTCCTTTACGTTCTCAAGGGCTCCTGATATCACATTAATTAACCCCGTCTCCGCTTGTCGATCCAGATCTCGAACCCGTTTTTCCAGTTCTTCAAGTTGGGATGTCAATTTACTTTGTTGTTCATATAACGCCTCTAGATCTGACCATTTCGCCTCTAACTGAGCATCCAGTTCCTTTGCCTCCGCCTCAAGCGGAGCCATTTTCTCCCCGCGAAGTTGATCCTTTTGGTCTTCAAGTTCCTTAACCTGAGCTTTCATCTCGTCCTTGAAGGCGTCTTCTAGGTTATCCCTCTTCACTACGAGTGATTGGGATTCATCTTCAAGCACCATGAACTTTTCGGCCGATTCATCCTCTAGTGCCTGACGCTTTTGCTTATTCTCATCCTCTACAGTCTGGCGCATGTCATCGGATTCATCCTCTAGTGCCTGACGCTTTTGCTCATTCTCATCCTCTACAGCCTGGCGCATGTCATCGGATTTATCTTCCATTTCGCGCTGCCTCTTCCGACTGTCATCATCGAAGGCGTTCCACATTTGCTTCATGCTGTCTTCATTCTCTCGTCGACGCTCCCGCGCCCACTCCTCGATTTCTTCACGACTACTTTCTCGGTACTCCTCAGCCTCTTCTTCGAGCGGCCTTCGCTTATCCTCAAACTCTGCAAACTGAGTATCCAGCACCATTCGCTCTTTATTCAGAGCCATCTCCTGGCGCCTGAGGGGACGTTGTTCCAGTTCTAGAGCACGTTGAAGGTCCTCCAGTGGATCGAGTTGGTTCTCAATTTCCCGTTTGTGCGCGCGGATGCCCTTTGCGTCCTCTTGCCTATTCTTATGGAAGGCATCACGTTCATCCGAGAGGGCACGTATCTCCGATTCTAGAAGCTCTATATTGGCCTCTAAGCCGGCTACATCTTGAGGCCCGGAATCCGATGAACCGTACATAGCCTCATCAATCGCCTTGATAGTGGCGTTCAGATCTACCTCGGCCTGCTGCTTTACCTGTTCGAATTGGGCTTCAAGGGCTGCGAAATCAACCGTCGCGCCAGGATTTGCCATCGAGTTTTCGAGCTCCGTTTTCTTTTCGTTGTATGTGGTTTCCAAGTCAGCCAGTATCGGGCCATATTCCTCACGAGCCATCAGGGCAGCCGACAGTTCAGGATCGTCTGATTCCTTACCAGCGGCCCTTAACTCTTCTATTTTATTGTCTGATTCAGTCAGAAGGCCCAAGTAATGCTCAACATTTTCTTGGTACTGTTGATTGAGGGCGGCCAGATCTTCTGATGCATCTGCCGAAACAGCGGCGTTGTTCGCTTGCTCATATGCATCGGATCGCTGTTGGTCTATCAAGCTAATCTTGTTTTCATACTCCGACCAAGCCTGAGTGATTTGATGATCATAGGCCTCGAAGTCTCGATCCTTTTGCTTGTCGAATTCGTTCCAGGCATTATTAACGGCCTTTCTCAACTCTTCGACCTGTTTGTGCTTCTCATGGGTAATCGAGTTGTAGTCCTGGGGTTCTTCCTTTTCCCATACGGCTTGCTCCAGTTTATTGAGCTCTTCACGTTGGTCATTTAGAGGATACCGTTGATCCTCTAAATCCATTCTCCGTTCATCGAGTTCCATCAGCTGAAGACGGATTTCATTCATGATCCCGTCAAATTCCCTTTGTTCAGATTTCAAACCTTCGTACTCCGCATCTAAGGCGTCTCGCTTCTCATTCAGCTCTGGGGAGCCTTTCTGAGCAGCATCTTTTCTCGCCTGAAGCTCATCTTCGAGGGTGTGACGAGTCTCTTCGCTCTCTTTCTCTTTAGCGGCCCGCATCTCCTCCGACTCCTGTTCCCAGTTCCGCCACATAGTCTTGGTCTCTTTGTCAAGCTCGTCCAAAACACCTTTTTGGGACCTTTCAAACTCGTCCCAAACACCCTTCTGAGACCCTTCTAACTCACGTCTCGCCTCTTCCATCTCTTCTTCAATCTCGTCCCAAAGACCTTTCTGGGACCTTTCAAGCTCACGTCTCCTGTCTTCGAATGCTTTGAACTCCTGCTGAATCTCCTCCTCAAATTTTTCTCTTCCTTCACCTTCTTGCATGAAGAGGACGTCAAACTTCTTGCGCATCTCATCTTCGAACTCATGCCCCAGTTGTCGACCTTGTTCGTAGAGGTCTTCCCTTTCCTCCTCCATGTTCTCTATCTCCCGCTCTAATGGATCTATAGCCTTTTGGAGTTCTGTGATCTGGTCCATCAGGGGATCAAGCTCGCCGATTTGTATCTCAAGGATCTGTTTTTTGATGTCAAGCGTGGCCTGGGCCTCCTCTTCATCGACGATTCCGCAGCCTAGCAAGAATAGCCCAGACAGTACTGTCATAAGCGTCGCTGCACCTAGTTTCATTAAGTGGTTCATATAATCAATTCACCTTACCGGGGGTCGAGGGTAACCAATTCGTTTCTTATCAGGCGACAATTATCTCATATGACGCAGAGTTGGCATAAAGTTCTTCAGGCTTTGCAGCCTGAGAACCCGAATAAATAACACGGGGCCGATACCCTCTTAGCAAACAGGTTTTTTCCTTTTAGGAGTTTTACCCTTCAGCTATTTGAGCAAATTTACGGCAATCAGCTAGCAACATCGAAAATAGAATCAGAGAACATCCAAGCACAGCGATGTGGCGCCATTTACCTCATAACCGAGCTCGTTCCATACTGATCTCATAGGTTGTACGTTTCCCCGAGTATCACGTGCTCGAGATATGATTGTGTGATGTCCTCTTTTCGCAGGGCCCCAGCTGTAGTTCCATTGTTGCCATGAATACATCGTTGATGGCCCCAGGAGATCAGCATTTTCCCAGCTATGGCCTCCATCCGCTGACAGTTCTACTTGGTCTATCTCTGACCTCCCTGACCATGCGAATCCACTCAAACAAATCGCCCCACCTTTTAATATCGACTTATGTCGTGGGGACGAAATAAATGATTTAACCTGCATCTCTCGAACAGGACGCTCATTGCCATCTTGATACCGGACAACATACTTGTAAGTCTGAAAGTACCCCTTAAATGGTTTAGTTGGAACTGTTATTCTATGTAACCATTTCACTGAAGCCATTCCATACCAACCGGGTACTACTAATCGAACTGGTGCCCCGTGCTCCACTGTCAAAGGCTCTCCATTCATCTCGTAGGCGATTATTGTATCTGGGTGCCTCGCAATTTCTATGGGAAGACTGCGCAAGTATGACTGTATTTCTTTCCCCGGTTCAGGTTCACCGGAATCTGCTCCTTCAAATAGTATCTCCACTGACTCTGGCTCTAGATCAGCAGTACGCAAGACATCGACAAGAGATGCGCCAGTCCATACCGCTGTGCTCACAGCTCCGGTATCAAACTGGTTTCCAGGAACTGTTGGCTCTAGGTCCCTACGGTTGTTACCAGCGCATTCCATCGTCACTGCGAGCGTACGCCTAGGTAAATTAAGTAGGTCATCAAAACGAAGTTCATGCGGATTGCCGATTGCGCCATCAACGGCTATTTCCCAGGTTGATTCAGATGGATCGAACACAGAGGGGAAGGGGAAATGGTTTCTTATATAAAAGAGGGGATTCGGCGTAAGCCAAGAGTTGAGTGCTGAAGGCGGCGTCTCACCAATCATAGGGTCTTCATCGACTGGCTTCAAGGTTCTAATTTTCGGCCGGGTTTCCTGATTTGATTTAGCGATTTCAGGGCTCCCGGCCCTACTACACGTACAAGACATCGCCCGCCTCCTAATTGTGATTGACAACCATACGATCCGGAACCAAACCCGAATCTCAACGTTGACTTTACTTCAAATCAACCCGAAGAATCAATCGGTTTTTTCGATATTTGTTATTGGTAAAACTCAATCAAGGCCTTATTTATAGAAGCGCTCGTTTATATTTAAAGCTAGAATTGGCCCGATAAGCGTTGGTTTATTCGTAGATTCCGCCGATTGCGGAATTAGTTAGGATAACTGTGTAATCGAAGGTATCGCGATCATATGGGAGGTACTAAATGCCTTACGGCGGAAACGATTGGCTAGCACAAACGATAGAAGATATATTGGAACCTGATCTACCGATCTGTGACCCACATCATCATCTGTGGGATCGGAGAATCTCTCGCGTACCGTATCAAAGATACTTGCTAGACGAACTTTTGAATGATGTCAGCTCCGGGCATAACGTACGTTCGACGGTATTCATAGAAGCTGAATCCATGATGAGAGATTCAGGTGCTATTGAGATGAGATCCGTCGGCGAAGTAGAGTTTGTTCAAGGCGCCGCTGCAGCCTCTGCCAGCGGTATATACGGTGATATTCGAGCTGCTGCTGGAATAGTAGGGTCTGCTGACCTAAACCTTGGCAAAGGGGTCCAACCAGTTCTTGAGGCGTTGCAAACGGCAAGCCCAAACAGGTTTCGGGGTATCAGACACAGGCTGACATGGGACCCACATACAAACCTCGCCTCCACACCCTCAGCTGGAATCCGTGGGCAGATGCAACAAGAGCAATTTCGAATCGGTGCTCAGATATTAGCGGATATGGGGATGACTTTTGAAGGTTGGCTGTATCATCACCAATTGCTTGAGCTCGCAGAATTAGCTAGAGCTGTGCCTAGTCTGACTATCATACTAAACCACATTGGTGGACTTCTCAGAATAGGTCCCTATTCTGAGAATGACAAAGATACTGTCTCACAATGGAAGGAGGGAATTGCAGCGGTAGCTGAATGCCCTAACGTGGTCATTAAACTTGGGGGCATGGGGATGCCTATTATGGGTTTTGATTGGCATCTAAGGGAGAAACCGGTTGGCTCCCAGGAACTGGCTGACGACATGTCTCCCTTCCTTAATTATTGCATCGAACAATTTGGTCCGGATAGGTGTATGTTTGAGAGCAACTTTCCGGTCGACAAAGTGTCTTTCTCCTACCACGTCATGTATAACGCTTTTAAGCGTTTATCATCCGACTATTCTTTTCAGCAACGAATCGGGATGTTTCACAGTAACGCTGTGCGAATATACAAGATTGCTGAAGACATAGAAGCAGTCTCTTAGTTCAGGTCATAAACACAGAAATAATAGCGAAACCAGCCCCCAGGTCTCCCATAAGGCAACCCGCAATTACTTGAGATTTGTTGGGCCAGGAGTATTCTTGCCCCAATATCCATCCAAGGGAGATGCGAACCTTTACGGCACCGGACAACCCACTGCTTGTTTTGATGATCTCCAAATATGATTGGCCCGTGACACAAGCACGATCCCCGTTCACTTGGACATCCCTACCTTTTCGTTACGGCTACCGCAAGGTAGCCCGTTCATAAAAAGTTATCGCGGCTCGCGCGGCCTTGCTTCGTTCACTCTGATATCGCGACCCATAAAGTCGTTGCTATCAAGAGCGCCGATGGCCTCCTTAGCCTGTGTATCATCAGCCATCTCGACAAATCCAAATCCTTTGGACCTGCCGGTGTCCCTATCGGTAATGACTCGTACAGCCGAGACCTCGCCGTACCGTGCGAAGAGGTCCCTGAGGTCGTCCTCAGAGGTGTTGTACGAAATATTGCCTACATATATATTCACGCGATTCTTTCACTCCGAAACTTCTGGGTCATTCATCCGAATGACCGGCTCATTTAAAGACGCGAATTCTACCACGCTCGGCAGACCGCCTGATAAAAGATACTCTAATATTCGCTGTTTATCCATACTTTAGACATAAACAAATAAAAATCAGTATCGATTTTTTGAAACTGGAGGCGCCATTACGATGTCACAATCAACAATTTACGACCCTTCTGCGTCCTATGCCGTAACTTCGTTCGACGTTACATATTTATCAATCCGCGGATACTCTGGAAAAAGGGATTTCCTGTGTTCCTAAACGCACATGGGGGTGCTTGGCAGTCAGGTAACAGGTCTGACGGAGAATATATAGACCGATCTCTAGCCTCCATCGGCATGATTGTTGCAGCAGTCGACTTTCGGACAGCTCCTCAAAATCCATATCCTGCACAAGTTCAAGATATAAATTATGTGATCAGATGGTGGAAATCCGTTGCAATTAATTACGGTGAGAATGCCTCCGTTTTTGGTGCTTTAGGAATATCTCGCGGTGGCCGAACATTGATGTTAAATGCATTGAACCCAAATAATCAGGTCTTTACCGCCCGTCCTCTCCAAATATCCTAATTTGGATGCTTCCATCGACTACTCCATAGGCGTGTCAGCAGTATTAGCTTCTTACGCCCGCTATCTACATGCGAAGGCTATGGCCTAGCAGGTCTGATCCACGGTAGTCTAGGCTACTTTCTAAATGAGGAATCTATGCGGCGTGGAAATCCTCAGCTATTATTGGATTAGAATGAGCACGAATTTCTTCCCCCAGCGCTACCGGTTCATGGTACCCATGATTTGAATGTCCCGGACAAAATTCCTGAGAGATTCGCAAGTACGTAGTCCGCTGCAGGTGGGGACATTGATCTACGGATATTCGAAGGTATGACTCATAGTTTTGCTAGAACGCCACAGCCCGAATCTCACGTCGCAATTTAGATGATGAAACAGTTCATAGCTAACCAAGTGAATCCTCAGACTGATTTCCCAACTATCCTGATAACACTTTATCCTGCTTCTCTGAACGTAGTAACGCCCCCGCAACCACAAGCGTCAGTGGCGACAGAGAAATTATTCTCAACGCAACCTGCAAACTTCCTTGAGTTTCTTGCAAATATCCGGTCAACGTAGGTCCGATTGACGAGCCAAGAGAGGCCATCGACATGACCACCGCAACAGCCACCGCTATTTCGCGAGGCCGAATTCCCTCAAGATGGAACGGGACCATATACAGAATTGGGAAAAACCCCCAAGCCAAGCCATTAGCAACTGCTAAACCAAGCAATATAGGATACGAATCAGTCAACGTCATACCTGCGAAGGTCGCAGCTATCACAATTCCAGCAATGGCTAGTACTGGTGCTCTACCTTCCTTTCCTTTCAGCAGATAACCGACCAGAATCCCTGAAAAACCTCCCGGCAACACATATAGCGCCGCTATCAGCCCTGACCCCCCCAGAGAAATGCCATACGATTCTAGCGCCAGGGTTGGCAAGAAACTATTAAATGACGCAAACGACATCAATGCCCCTGTAAACCCTAGGCCAGCAACCCAAACTTCGCGGAAACCAAATGCCATCTTCACTATTGAGTACTCTCCGTCGGACTGACCGGCACTAGTCTTAGTAACCGATTGTGTGGCATCCGAATCGCGTTCTCTACCCAACAAAATCCACGCAACCCCTAGGGCAATAAATACCATTCCGAAAGTATTCATCACCGCTCTCCAGTCACCACCGTACGCTCTCAGTAATACAGGAGTCAGGAGTAAACCCCCGCTGACGATCAACCCAAAGAATAGATTAGATACTCCTCCCGATATGTTTACTTCCCGTTGCGACAACCATTGTCGGATCAAGAGGGACCGAGCTGGCTCGCGAGCTATCATAGTCACTCCGAAAGCAAGACGACCAAGCATAAGCCACACAAAAGCAGGACCCCAACCCTGAAAGAAAAGGCTCAAAGCACCCAAAATCATCGTCACGGTAACTAGAATTTTTGGAGGGTACCTCGATGTCCACCAACTCACTACCACCATCAAAGTAAGATTGGCCCAGAAAGGCGCTGAACTGAGCATTCCTTGCTGAGTGGGTGATATACCAATATCCTGCGATATAGCCGGCAAGAGAATTCCAATCGTATTTGCTATGAGAAACCCTGACGTATTGCAAGCCACAAACATCCCAAATACGACCCACCTGTACTGGCCGGCTTCGGGAATGTGAGTCGTTATGTTTGAAGATTCTTGATCCGACAATTTGCGCCCCGCAACATGAGTGGAACTAAGCCCTGCTGAGTTAGTTATCGGTTACGATAGATCGAATTAGCTCCCGCTCCTCTTCGGACATATCCCAGTCGGCCGCTTCGACATTTTGCTCAATTTCACTAGCCCGCCTTGTACCGGCCAAAGCAACCGAGACGACCGGATTTGCAATAACCCAAGCGAGGGCCAATTGCGCAACTGTATACCCTTTTTCAGAAGCGTAATCTCGAAGTCGATCAACCCGTCCTAAGTTTCTCAAGAAGTGTTCTCCTTCGAAGATAGGCTGCCCAAAGGCCTGAAGACTGCGACGCCAGTCATCTTCATCAAATTTCGTATCTGCACTCATAGTCCCTGTGAGCAATCCATGAGCCATCGGCCCATACGCCATAACACCCATGTTATTTTCCGAGCAGAAATCCACCACTTCTTCCTCGGGACGATTATCAAAGAGGTGGTACCCCACCTGATTAGTTACTATGGGAAAATGTTTCAGGCACTCTGTCATTTGTCCAACATCAAAATTACTTACACCACCCTGAACAATCTTGCCTTCTGTCTTAAAAGAAGCGAAGCTATCCATAGGCTCAGAGAAGGGTGTGTCCGAGTCAGGCCAATGAATCAAATACAAATCTAAATAATCTGTTTGCAAATTTCGTAGACTTTCGTCAAGTCCGCTTGTGAGATGCTCTCGGGAACTGTTTCTTTTGCTTGACGATCCCGGGCTATTCCAGTCCAGTCCTCCTTTACTAACCAGAACCACCTTGTCCCGTTTCCCTTCCAGAGCTCTGCCAAGCAATTTCTCCCCTTCGCCCCAACCGTAAACGGCAGCAGTATCGAATAGAGTGACACCTAAATCAATAGACTTATGAATGGCATAAACCACTTCATCTTCGTCAAAGGAGCCATAGTGACCTTTACCCATGGGCCAGCCCCCGAACCCTATTACGGAAGTTCTTAATCCAGAATTACCAAATTCTCTGTATTTCATTTTTTCTTCCTTACTAACTTATCCAACTAACCTTCCAAATGAATATTAGTTAGGAGACGGACCATATTTCTCTCAATTTATCTAAGACTTCTGGATCGAGGGGTCCTTTTTCAATGGCTTCGACCGCCTGCTTAAGCTGATCGAGGCTAGAAAGGCCAACCAGGGCAGTAGATAATTTCTCATTGCTGATAGCGAACCTAAGAGAAGCATCGACAAGGCTTTCCGCATAACCTTCTTCTACAATGAATTCATATAAAGCAGTGCGGTCAACGTCTTCTTTCAGGGTTTCTCCTGTCGCTATTGGAGCGACATCTTGAGCCGCAAGAACATGTCGATGAGTAGTGCCTGTCAATGCTCCCGCTGCTAATATCCGAATCGCTACAGTCCCTATCCCTATATCATCACAAAAATCAATCAACCCATCATAATCCTGGTATGGAAATGATTCTGAAACGGGGTTTCCTGAGGATGGATTCAGCATGTTATAGCAGGTATGCAGCCCCGACGGCCTGAATTTCTCAACCGCTCTTTTTATCGCATCTGTTTCACCCAATCCATTAAATCCCCAGTATTTGATCTTTCCAGACTTGACTGCCGCCTCGAACGCATTTACGACTCTCTCAAGATGCTCTAGGTTGAGAGAATCGTCATCCGGCATGTGACTTTCAGCTATCCGATTATGCGTGTATACAATATCTACACAGTCGGATCCTAATCTTCGAAGGCTGTTATCTATTTGGCGAGTGATCGCCTCCTCGATATTTCCTAGTTCATTGCTGACTACCCTCACTTTTGTGCCAATCAGAGCCTCTCTAGCACCTAACTCTCGAAGTATTCCACCTGTATGAATTTCAGATAATCCGTCACCATACATCCTTGCCGTGTCGAAATAGTTGACACCAGCTTCCAAGGCATATTCGACAGATCGGATCATCTCCTCGTGTTCACCATGAACCATGAGACCTCCGACTGCCCCACAGCCAAAGCCAAGAACCGACACTTCTAGATCAGATCTACCAAGGTTTCTATATTGCATTTAATGATTTCTCTACACGGCCCTTTCAGGCCACTGAATTTAGCGCTACAGCTTGCAGCTGTCCTGCCGCAGGTGTTTGAAACTATATAGTATTGGCCCATATGTCAGCGCGACAATTACTGACTCAAGAAGAGGTTTCGATTACACGTTAACTGTAATAGCTACACCCCTAATCAAGATGGTAATGAAAATCAGGCTACTCAGCTAAAATAGTTTCCATGCCGACAAACCCTGATACACATCAGAGATACCATGGGCTTGACGGGCTTCGGGGTTTCGCTATGTTACTCGGAATCCTATTACATGGCTCACTCCCGTATTTTTCCCGGATGCTCGGGATCGAATTTATATGGCCCGCAGATGACGATCAATCACTGCCTCTTTTGCTGGTCTTCGATTTCATTCACGTATGGAGAATGCCGACGTTTTTTCTGCTTGCTGGATTCTTTTCACACCTACTTCTGGAGCGGCGGACAACCAAAGCATTCATCGCAAATAGGCTTATGAGAATAGCCGTTCCCCTTGTTATTTTTGGGTCCCTTATGGCCTTTTTACTGCCTATTATTTGGATATACGGTTGGAAAGGATCAATTTCAATTGAAACAATGTTCAGCAGTTTCGATAAAGGATTGGAGCTCGATTCAAGTGGCGATTTGGTGGGGCACCTTTGGTTTTTATATTACCTATTGATAATGTATGTGGGGTTAATCGTATTTAGATTCTTGGCTGTTTTGAAAAGAGCCCTTTTAGCCTTATCTGCTGCCTGGATAGGTTTCATAATTATGATGGCCTATATAAGTGGGTTGGGCCCTTTTCCCGGAGTCAGCCTATTCGTGGCCTTTGGGTTCGCAATAATCGGATTTATCACAGCGATGTCGGTTACTATTCTTGCTTTATCAGCAAGCACATTGAGTCTGGTCGGTCGTACTTCCCTTGGGGGATGGGCTGCTAAATCAATATACTCGAGGGTTCCTATCCTTTTAATATCTAGCGCCGTGATACTGCTAGTATTAAGAGGCGTCGACGAATCAAAACCCGTCTGGCCTTTGAATATACCAGACTTGTTCTATTTCGCTATCTTTTTCTTGTACGGCTACGGCCTTTGGTTAAACAAGAATCTGATCGAGAATTTAAAGAGTTCAGCAACATTGATAACTCTATTCATTGTGTCAGCAGCAGTCTATTGCGCCCACTTGGTTTCGGCTGGCATCCTCGAGGAGTTAAGAGCCGGTGGAAAGACGGAAACTATTTCGTTATTTGAAACAGTGAACATTCTTGCTTATGGATCCGCTGCCGTTCTGATAACGCTGGGATTTGTAGGTATGTTCGAGGCTGCGATAAGAGGGCCGGTGAAATGGGTACGTTGGTTAGCTGACTCATCCTATTGGATATACATAATTCACTTGCCACTTGTTGCTTTCTTTTCTTTCTGGGTTGCCCATTTAGATAGAGATGGTTGGCTTAGAGATTTGACGGGTATTAATTGGGCAGCGGAGATGAAGTTTACGATCGTCTGTTTATTAACCGCGGCGCTGGGAATTATTACTTACCGCTACTTAGTTCGATACACCCCTATTGGTTGGTTATTAAACGGCCGGCGAGGCGGATAGTAAAGGGCAAACCTCACTTCACCATTCCGCTTCCTCGGCGAAAGCCAGTCCCCTTCCAGGCTAGGAAAGACGTAACGATGCCCAGCGCAGTCAAAGCCGTTGCGACCCAATAAACGATTCTAAAGGCAGCCACATAGGCATTGACAGATTCGTGAGTCGTCGAAGCAGATAGAATGCCCACACCAGGGGAATTTAAGCTATATAATGAAGCAAAAATACCCCCCATAATCGCTACCGCTGTAACGCTGCCCATTCCCCTTGAGATAGCAGAAAGGGCACCTCCCGTACCGAGATCTTCGCCTGTCACTCCTCCCATTATCAGGCTGAGATTCGCGCTTTGAAATATACCCATTCCTGCCCCTATTACAAGCATCCGCACTGCTACTTCCCTCACTGATGCGTCCTCTGACAGCATTGTAAACGAGGCAAGACCAGTAGTTACAACCAACATTCCTACAACGGTTACTAACCCTGGCTCGACTCGATCAGAGATGTATCCACCCACTGGTGAGCACATGGATATCGCTACCGAGGTGAGCATAAGAAATATTCCCAGCGTAACTGGTGGCACTCCCATAATCTCTGAAGCGAAATAGGGAAGGATGAAAACATTTACAAATGTGCCCATGTTCAAAAGCAGATTTGATCCTACTCCTGCGCTCACCGCGAGATTCTTGAAAATTTCGAGCTTAAGCAAAGGGGATTTAACCGCCGTCTGACGCCTCAAGAAAAATACCCAAAGCACTAGTGAAATAACCAATAAGAGTATGGACTCGACCTGAATCCAACCTCTCACAGCCCCAATATTCAGGTAGGCCACTAATGCAACTACGGCTACAAAGACAGCGGTTGCTCCCATGAAATCGAAGGATCGCACACTGCACGTTGTTTTTGAGTCTCCCACACAGGTGAAAACTTTAGGTTGGGTATTTCTTCCTATCTCTTTCAACAAGACGATTGTTCCGATTATCGATATAAGACATATGGGTAATCTTCCTAGGAAAATCCAGTGCCAGGAAACGTATTCCAGCATCAGTCCAGCAGACAAGGTACCAACCACCATACCTAAGGTCCCTATACCTGTCATTACGCCTAATGCCCTACCTCGCATTTCACTAGGGAAGAGAGAGGTAGCTAGAGCCGGCGATATAGCTAAAAGTGCTGCATTTCCTACTGCCTGAAGGATCCTGAATACGATCACAGACTCTATCGTCGACGATAACCCAATAGCGATCATCGCAATTGTGTACGACACTAGCCCAACAAGAAAGATGTTTCTAAGACCGAATAGATCCCCTGCTCGCCCCACTCCCAGCTGTAGTGCTACTCCTGTACCGAGGTAGAAGGTGATCATGAGATATACAGTTCGAGGCTCAGCACCGAAATAATCCGATATTCTCGGCAAGGCAACGTTCACAGTCACATCCAGCGAACTCAAAAACACGCCAGACGAAATAACTACAAGCTGGATCCATTTAAACGTCGTTCGTGGAGTATGTACGTTCTCAGACATCAGAAGACTGGATTTACCAAAAGAATTTACATCTGGGCGCCTGAGGCAATCTTTTTTACGGTGCCGTAAGGATCTTCCTCAGGAGTAGATCCCACAGTGAATACCAAGCGATCCGCGCCGGCCTCCCCGTATAATTCAATACTTTCTTTAACGCTAGACTGAGCAGAAGGATTTACGAACACTGTTATTTCAACTGTTGAAGGGTCGCGATCCAGCTTCTCACATTCTTCATCCAATTTCCCCCTTCCCTCGGCGACAACTTCAGGGCTAACCATGAAGGGCGCCCACCCATCTCCCCAAGCCGCCGTACGTTTAAAAACCCATTTGGATCGGCCTCCCAGAACAATAGGTGGATATGGCTTCTTAGACGGCTTTGGATCAAATCTGAGTGGAGGGAAACTATAGTACTCTCCATGATGAGAAGGTTCATCTTCGGTCCATAGTTTTTTCATGATAGCTATCGATTCCCTCGTATGTGCCCAGCGTCGCTTAAAATCTCCCCCAAGCACAATGGTCTCCTCAGGTTGCCACCCAGCGCCAATACCAAAGACAAATCGTCCGCCCGAATAGAAATCCAGGGAGGAAATCCTCTTTGCCAGATCTATAGGATGATGTTCTGGGACGAGACAAACCCCAGTACCGAGCAATAGTTCTTTTGTCGACGAGGCGGCTACGGTGAGACCAATCAAAGGATCCACCATACGAAAATACGCATCTGGAATGGAAGCCCCTGTAACGCCTCCCGGCCCTACTGAGGGATTGACCGGTATCACTACGTGTTCAGGAAGCCAAAAAGATTCAAATCCAAACCCTTCAATAGTGGAGGAAAACTCTGAAAGATCTACAGATTTGGTGTGAAATGCGCTGTGGAGTCCTATCTTCATATCTGCTCCTTATTCTCTGCATCCAAACTCGATAACCATAAGAATCATTCATCTACCCGGGGCTCTCAGGATACACCCACGACTTGTAAAGCAGGAGCATACACAACGAGTTCGGGCTAAGACCCTGTATAATTGTGAATGTTGGAAACTCAAACTCCGCCTGCCCGCACTTCCCCCAAAACTGACTTTGATGTGAGCTTGTGCTAGAGGTGACCGTGTTTGAACTCTGCCAAAATGATGAGATTAATTAGTCGCCTTACTTAGGAGAACCTAAACTGAAATTCGAAGACCTAGACCTCGAACCCTTTGTGCTGTCTGGAGTAAAATCTGCCGGTTATGCAGAACCTACCCCGATCCAGGAGCGATCCATCCCGATTGCACTAGATGGACATGACTTACTTGGATTAGCCCAGACTGGCACCGGAAAGACAGCAGCTTTTGTCCTTCCAATTTTGAATCACCTTTTGAGAAATACCCGCCATAGGGAAAAACAAAAGGCGATAAGAGCTTTGATAATCGTTCCAACCCGTGAATTGGCAGACCAGGTTAATCAGGCAATTGAGGACTACGGTCAATACACAGAGTTTAATAGCATAACTATCTACGGAGGAGTCAATAAGAGCCCTCAGGACGACAAGCTGGCTATAGGAACTGACATCGTCGTCGCCTGCCCCGGAAGGTTACTTGACCATATTAGAGAAAGATCTGTAGACCTCTCAAGCGTAGACATTCTCGTCATCGATGAGGCCGACACAATGTGTGATATGGGCTTTCTACCCGATGTTCGTCGCATATTGGAACAACTACCTAAACCTCGGCAAACCCTGTTTTTCGCGGCAACAATGCCGGCCGAAATTCGGGAACTCACTTCAGACATACTTGATAGGCCTAAAACAATCCAGATAGGGATTATGGCGCCGGCGAAAACGGTGAGCCATGCTTTATACCCCACCACGGACAAAATAAAGAAGCGAATGATTATGCATCTTTTGGAACGAACTGCAACAGGGCAAGTCATGGTATTCACTCGCACAAAGAGGAGAGCACGATTCCTGGCAGAAGATCTTGAAAAAACCGGTTTCAGGGTGGCACCATTGCAAGGGAACATGTCGCAAAACAAACGCCAGAAGGCAATAGACGGATTTCGTAAGGGTAAGTACGACATACTAGTAGCCACCGATTTAGCCTCCCGAGGAATTGATGTATCAGAGGTAACTCATGTCATCAATTTTGATATGCCCAATACGGTCGATACCTACATCCACCGCATAGGCAGAACTGGTCGGGCACAGAATCAGGGAGAAGCCTTTACTTTTTGCATAAATGAAGACGAAGCCTTGATCCGAAAGGTTGAACGCGTTCTAGGCAATCAAATCGAAAGAAGGAAACTAGACGACTTTGACTACGGCGGATACACTCCCGCACTCTCCAGCCCAGGGGCGACTTCATCGCGCAACAAAGCCTCCACAAGCCGATCTGTTGGCCCCAACGAGGGGCAGGAACATTCCAATAGGCAAGGCAGATTTAAGCGACGAAGGCCTAACTCACCTAACAACCGTGGGCGCAGTAGCATCCAGGGAAGAGATAACGACGGAACTCCGAGGCATGCATCGAGAAATGACCCACCCTCTCATGACAATACGGCCGGGACCAGTCAAGCGAAGTCAGACGCATTATCCCGTCGACGACCGAACAGTAAAACATTTAATCACAAAGGCAAATCCAACTCCCAAGGAATGCGGTCTCGCCGAAACTCCAGCAGGGGGCGAACGAGGCACTAGATTACATAAGGATTCGTATTGTTGCTTTTGAGAGTTAGGCCGATCGTTAAGCGACACAACCCAGGTAAAGCAGTGCTAATATGCAGCCAGGCGGAATCACTTTAAAGCATTAAATATAGAGGACTACCGTATGAAGTTCGGCCTTTTCTGGCAGGTACCCGGATACGAAGGCTCCGATGTACCTCGACGGCATTGGGAAACAATCGAAGAGATCTCTCTCGGTGACAAACTTGGTTTCGAAGAGGCATGGCTTGCTGAATCTCCTTTTTATCCAACACGCCCTATGTCACAACCGCTCCTCGTAGCTGCAGCTGCCGCACAGCATGCACCCAGAATACGATTCGGCACGTTGGCAACACAAACTCCAATGCACCACCCTATTGAATACGCAACTTCAGCCGCGACATGCGATATATTGACTGGCGGAAGACTCGATTTATGCATCGGGGGAAGATACGGTGGCGCATCCAGTACCGTGATGGGAATTTCCCCCAAGACAGCTTCAAACACCAGTCGCCGTATGGTGAGTGAATTTACCAGTATATTGCGTCAAGCCTGGAATTCAGAGCGATTAAGCTATAAGGGTGAGTTTTGGGAATTCGACAACGTGCCAGTAATACCTCAACCCATACAAAAACCCGGACCACCTCTCCTAATGGCGGCAAATAGTGATGGAAGTTTCTCATTTGCCGCACAGCAGAACATGGGTGTTGTTGGAACCACACTAAGCCAGCCGCTCCCCAACCTACGAAGTCACGCAATTTCATTCGCTAACCATTCGGATGAATGTACAAAAGGGACCGCTGCGCAGCCCTTTCATATAGCGATCTCATTATTCGTATCAGAGACTCGTGAAAAAGCCCGTAGTCTGATGTCGAGAAACTGGTTAGATAGCGATATCATCTCTGATGGTCCGCCTGTTCATTCCTCTGCAATAGGGGGAGGAAGGCATGACTTCTCATCTGGAGCGGGCGGATGGGGGACATGGAACTTTGAAGAGGCAATACAACACTGCATATACGATAGTCCCCAGGAATGCATAGAAAAGCTCAAGAATATCGAGGATCAAATTCCATCCATCGGTCAATGTATCGTCGAATTTAATCGGCGTGGACGCCTCACAACCGATGAAGTTCAAGAATCTATGCAGCTGTTTGCAAATAAGGTGATGCCTGAGTTTAACTGATAAATGATCGTGCCCTGCAAAAACAATCGGGCCATTGATCAACTCTCAGTTAATCAATGGAATAGGTGTCACTGGGATTTCTCAGAAAGGAAGAGAACAAATGAAACAGGTTCTCAGCGACCTAAGAATCATAGAATTTGGAACCGACGTTGCCGCAGCAAACACAGGCCGATTACTTGCCGCCTACGGAGCTGACGTCATCACAATCGAGCCTCCTCAGGGACATCAGATCAGATACTTGCCTCCCTGGCCAGCCCAAAACGTATCAACAACACCTGACCCTGAAACAAGCATACTTTTCGCTTATTTAGGGACTGGTAAAAGGTCAGTGCGAATTGACCTAGAAAACTCAAAAGACGTGGATGCGGCAAACCAATTGATTCTTAGCGCTCACGGTGTCATTGACAGTTATGCGCCTGGCCAACTAGCCAAGCATGGAATAGACCTCGAAAGTTTGGCGGAAGAAAAACCGTCGCTTTCAGCAGTGCAAATCACCCCTTATGGCCAAACCGGCCCTAAGGCAGACTGGTCTGCTAGCGCGCTCACATCTGCGGCATCGGGGGGGCAACTGTACTTGACTGGAGACAAAGATAAACCCCCTCTGTTGACTGCCGGTCACCAAGCCTACTATCAAGGAAGCCTACACGCATTAGGGGCACTCCTTACAGCCTTGTACGCAGCTGAGAAAACTGGGATTGGAGATATCATAGATATCTCTCTCCAGGAGGTGCAAGCTGCAACACTTGAAGGAGCTGGACCTTCAGCCCTTTGGTATAACTCTGAGCAGTCGCGAGGAGGAAACAACCCTCGTGCATTATGGGGTGTTCATCCCTGTAAAGATGGTTGGATCGGAGTGGCGTCTATGCCACGTCAAACTCACTCAGTTTTAGATGTGATGTCATTGCCCGAACTGAAAGGGGATCCTTTATTTCGGGACAGCAAATGGACTGCAGAGTCCGATGATCTTCTAAGGCACCTTGTCCCAAATTTCACCACGTCCCACACGGCCGCGGAGATTTTCCGAATGGCTGACGATCATCGTGCACCATTTGCAATGATTCCTTCGCCAGACGAACTTCTCAAATGGCCCCATTATTTGGAGACGGGCTTCTGGCAGGAAGTAGACCATCCTGTCCTGGGAAAGCACCCGGTTCCTTCTGGCCCTGTCTGGTTTTCTTTAGGCACGGACAACAGTGGTTCTCCAGACAAAGGAGAATTCCGTCCGGCTCCTAAAATAGGCGAACATACATTAGAAGTCCTTGAAGAGTTGGCCTCTTCCGGGACAGCTACTCCAAGGATAACTCCGAAAGCAAATGTGTCGGATTTTTCTCCTCTGGAAGGAATCCGTATAGTGGATATGACTCAAGTCTGGTCAGGCCCTTATGCCACACGGTTCCTGGCCGATATGGGTGCCGACGTAATAAAAGTAGAGGGTCCCACTTTCCCGGATCCAATCCGTACCGCCGCCGGTGCCCGCACAATTCCCGAGATAAACTTATCTCCCTACTTTAGTGAATACAACAGAGGAAAGAGAAGTCTTGCGATCGATATCAAACAAGAGAGCGGCTTAGGTGCTCTCAAGAAACTCATCTCAACTGCCGATGTATTTGTTGAGAACTGGTCCTCAGGTGTAGCAGATCGAAATAAACTAGGGTACGAGGATCTAATATCTCTAAACCCTCATATAATTTACGTCTCGATGCCCGGTTTTGGTCACACAGGACGTGACGCTTCCCGGGTAGGGTTTGGTCCCACCATAGAGCAAATGGGTGGACTTGTTGCTCTTCAGGGATACGAGGGGGATGCACCACACAAATCGGGTATATCTTACGGCGATCCGATAGCAGGGGCCACATGTGCAGCAGCAATAGCCGCAAGCCTACTTTATCGTGAGCAACATGGAAAAGGTTGTTATTCAGTGCTCCCGCAACGAGATGGGATCACCGGATTAATTGGAGAATTCATAATAGCAGAGTCTCTTGGATGTCCTATGAAATACCGCATCGGAAGTAGTGGCCATGTGTCATCACCGCACAATGTATATCCCTGCAAACCTGACAGCGAACCAAGAACAGTTATTGGTCTAGACCGTAATCCAATAGACAAGGTCTGCGATAGGTGGCTTGCTATCGATTGTCGGAACAATAAAGAATGGCTATCACTGATTAAAGCGATTGGCGATTCCAGACTCTTTCAAAGTAAATACAGGGCTCTTTCGGCACGTGAATCAGATTCAGACAAGATAGATGCGATTATTTCAAGTTGGACTTCGGACCTAAACGCGGACGATGCAGCTGCATTGCTACAGTCCCAGGGCGTAAATGCCTCGGCTGTCCAGACAGCGCTTCTCTTGGTCTCAGATGCACATTTGGAGGCGCGGAACAACTTCATTAGTGTTAGTCACGAAGAAAAGGGATTCCACCAAACTGCTCGACCCACGTGGAGACTATCTAACCGCCCCAAGGTACCTGCTTTATCCAGCCCGATTTTTGGAGGACACAACGAGGACATCCTCCTGGAACTCGGCTACTCCCCTGACGGCATTAGTGAAATGGTACGAACAGGTGCCATCTCCAACGAGCTTCTTGGGGACGGGTAGATTTTCAATGTATTGCAACTACTACGGCAGTGATATTGTCATCTCCGCCTTTATCATTTGCCAGTTGAATAAGAGCATCTAGAGCATCTTGAATCGGTAGTTCATCCAGAGTTTCACTTATGTCCTCATCTTCCACCAGACCGTGTAGCCCATCTGAACATAGGAGAATTGTGTCACCTGTCTGGATCTCCTCAGTTATGATATCGGGAACCAGCTCATTCTCTATGCCGAGGGCCTTAGTTATAACATTCCTGTTCGGATGAACCCGTGCCTGTTCAGGGGTAATATGTCCTTCCTTCACTAGTTGGGCTACCCAACTATGATCATCGGTCAATTGGGATAATTCTTTGTCCCTCTGCATATATCCTCTACTGTCTCCACTGTGAGCTATATGCACTTTCCCCCTTGATATCACGGCTGCTGTGCATGTTGTCCCCATTGAACCGCCTGTATTTTGCCTTCCAGCCGCATAAATAAGAGAGTTAGCCTTTATCAGGGCATCACCTAACAATACCAATATGTCGCCTGCATCTTTTGTTTCGAATCCCTCGAACTCCCCAACGAATGTGTCCACTGCTATTTGACTTGCAACATCACCTGCAGCATGTCCGCCCATACCATCGGCTACTATTAACACTCCATCAATATTATTCGGGCAATCGTCCGACTGAATAATCCTAAAACTATCTTCATTCCTCGAGCGTTTCTGGCCAACATCGGTCGCTCCAACGATCTCTATTCTTGATATTGGATATGGCTTCCTATCTTTCAAAACTAACTCACATTCTTACTTAGAGGTTCTAACAAACATATCTGACACTTGATTACATTCTTGTGCTCATTTCATAGTTCAATTACTATCCCATAACTCACTGAACCATGAAACATTAGCACCTGACAGGACAGGCTGTCAGCTGATTCAAGATAAAGGTAGAGATCTATGCAGTGCGGTAGTTGTGGACAGAACAATCGTGAAGGCGCTAAATTTTGCGATTCATGCGGAGGACCTCTTTCGTCAGGGTGCTCTTCATGTGGTACCGAACTCAGGGACGGTGCTAAGTTCTGCGATTCATGTGGGACCCCTGTAGGGGGTCTGTCACCAGCAGCATCAACTAGTTCCGGCGACTCTACTATGAATCAACCTGCGACATCCGATAGCGAACCTATCCCCCTTGAAACTGGACTAACATCGCCTGTTCCTCCGGCAAGGGAACTTCCTGACACATTCGATAATGGTCGCTACCAAGTACAGAAATTTCTTGGCGAGGGCGGAAAGAAGATGGTGTATCTCGCCCACGACGAGACACTTGATCGAGATGTCGCTTTTGCTCTCATCAAGACGGATGGGCTTGATTCGATCGGTCTAACCCGTATCAGCAGAGAAGCACAAGCGATGGGTCGCTTAGGATCGCATCCTCATATCGTGACGGTCTTCGATCTCGGGCAACATGAAGGCCAACCTTATATGGTGACAGAGCTCATGGGTGGAGGTGATGTTGAAGGTGTTATCGAAGATGCCCCGGATAACCGACTCTCACTGGAACAGTGCTTGAACATTTCCATTTCAACATGTCGTGGGCTCGAGTTCGCACACTCAAAGGGGATTGTCCATAGGGACCTAAAACCAGGGAATGTTTGGTTGACTTCAGACGGTATCGCCAAGATAGGGGATTTCGGCCTTGCAGTAGCTTCAGACAGAAGTCGATTAACGCAAGAGGGCATGATGGTAGGAACTGTCTCTTACATGCCCCCCGAACAAGCAATGGGGGGTGAAGTTACCCAAAGAGCCGATCTCTACTCTCTGGGAGCCATGATGTATGAGATGGTCACCGGTAGACCACCATTTCTTGGTGATGATTCGATCGCAATAATAGGACAACATATCAATACACCACCTGTTGCACCGACCTGGCATAACAGCAACTGCCCGCGCCCCCTTGAAGCCCTTCTCCTCAGGTTACTCGCCAAGAATCCTGATGAGCGCCCAGAATCTGCAACAGATGTATTAACAGTACTGGAAGGGCTTGAACTGCCAGGATCAGGAGAAGTGCCATCACCATCAGCTACAACAGATTCTACTGAGCAGGCATCTAATGTGCTCGACGGTGTGGCATCTGGCGTTTTCGTCGGCAGGCAACAAGAAATGGGGGACTTGAAAGCCTCTCTAGAGGATGTTTTATCTGGAAGGGGAAGGATGATGACCCTTGTAGGCGAACCCGGAATTGGTAAGACTCGAACTTCTCAAGAACTCGCTACCTACGCAGGATTACGAGGCGCCAAGGTCTTATGGGGACGGTGCTACGAAGACCAGGGAGTGCCCCCCTATTGGCCTTGGGTACAAGCGATACGTACTTATGTACGTGATGAAGACCCTCAGAAACTCAGCACTGAAATGGGTGCTGGTGCCTCCGATATCTCCGAGGTTATACCTGATGTACGTACACAATTACCTGGCCTTCAGCCAGCACCTCAAATTGACCCTGAACAGGCTCGGTTCCGACTTTTCGATTCAATAACGGCGTTCTTACGCTCTGCCTCTCAAACAAGACCGTTAGTTATCGTACTTGACGACCTTCATTGGGCCGACAGGCAATCATTGCTCTTACTTCAATTCATTGCAAAGGAAATAGGAAACTCCCGGTTATTACTGGTAGGAACATATCGCGATATGGAGCTTTCTCGACAGCACCCTCTCGCCGAAGCGCTTGGAGAGCTAAACAGGGAGCGCACCTTTCAAAGAGTGTTGCTCCGGGGCCTAACTCAAAACGATGTACATCGTTTTATTGAGGTCGCAGCAGGTGTAGATCCGGATCTAGGACTAGTAAATGCAGTTTACACTCAAACCGAAGGCAATCCTCTTTTTGTTACCGAAGTGGTTAGGTTGCTAGTGCAAGAAGGCCAGTTGGATCAAAAAACTAGTCTGAGTACTACAGGTCGCCAGACAGATTCATGGGCTGTTCGCATCCCGGAAGGTGTCAGAGAGGTAATAGGAAGAAGACTCAACAAACTCAGTGACAGATGTAATGAAACTCTTACGGTAGCCTCAATAGTAGGGAGGGAATTCGATTTCGACCAACTAAAAGTTCTTGTCGATGACCTTTCGGACGACATGCTTTTGGACGTGTTGGAGGAGGCACTAGCAGCCCGTGTGATCGAGGAGATGCCTGACGCAATTGGCAGATACCAATTCACCCATGCATTATTACAAGAGACCCTAATGGACGAACTGTCGTTGACGAGGAGAGTTCGTCTCCATGCCCGCATCGCAGAATCCTTGGAAACTATGTATGGCGTTGAAGTAGACGAACACGCGGCTGAGCTTGCCTTCCACTACGAACAAGGTCAGGCCATGGTTGGTACCGAAAAGCTCATAGAGTACTCGGTCAAAGCGGGAAATGCTTCTCTTAGCGCATTAGCCCTCGAGGAAGGAAGAGCCCATTTTGAGCTCGCCCTCAACTCTCTGAATGATGGCACGGATCCACATATAAGAGCCGAAGTTCTATTCGGTTACGGAAAAGCAAGGCAAGCTTTCTTCACGGAGGGAGAATTTCAATTCGCCTTCGACAGGATGAAAGATGCTTACGAAGCGTTCAAGTCTATAGGTGCGTTTGACAGAGCGGCGGCGGCAGCCTCCCAGCTCAATATAAACCTTGTTAGATTTTCCAGAGGGTCGGATGAGTTACTGAGAGACAGCGTCCAGTATTCGGAGGAAGGCAGTTCTACCAAAGCGGCAATACTAGCCTTACTCGGGCTGACAGAATTTCTTTACAACAATGTAACCGTTGACGCCGAACGACTTTTGGATGAATCTATCGCATTATCAATTGCACTAGATGACAAACCAGTACAAGCTTTTGCGCTTTCGGCGCAATCCGAAATTCGGTCAAGAAACCTTGATTTCGACGGCGCCCGCGAGAAGGCTCTAGGCGCCCTAGAACTCGCAAAACAGGTTGGAGACGGAACATCTGCCGCGTCAGCCTTGTACGTCCTATCAACCATTTACTGGATGGCCTGTGACGTAGATGGGATTAGTTCATTAAGTTCAATCGTAGACGATTTACAAACACATGGAATCAGACTCCCAGACTCTTTCCACAGCCATGCGGAAGCGTTTCTGAGCTGGGCTCAAGGAGACTCGGCGGCAGTCAATAACATGTATGCAAAATTTAGGAAAACTAACATAAGTTTCAGTCAGGCAGTGGAATCAGCTTATTTACTAGAACTGGGGGAGGATCAGAAAGGAAAAGAACAACTGGATAATGTAATTAATTACGCTAAGGCCACTGAGAACACTGTTTTCGCCCACTTTATACAAGAACTCGCCTGGGGGTCGTTTCTCCTAGGAACTGAAGAATATGCTAAACAAGCGCTGGCACTTCTTCCTCGGGTGCAAAATAGCGATGTTATGGGAAACGTACAACTTGTCACAGTTCCCATGTCAAAAGCCTTTATCGCGGTGGCACTGGGGGATTCTGATCTTGCGCAAGAGGCGTATGAAAAGCTTAGGGATGCTCCCGACATGATTTCCATTATGCAATCCGTGTCTCGGACAAAAGGGTTATTGGCTCGAATGACTGGAAGGACTGAAGACGCCCGGCAGCATTTCCAGGAGGCGATAGAATTTTGTGAAACCAAGGGTATGAAACCGGAGCTTGCCTGGTCATACTCTGACATGTCCGAACTAGTCGAAGAAGTGGATGGTGATCCAGCAGCCAGTCAAAAACTCGTTGAGAAAGCGCTAACAATCGCTAACGACATTGGAATGAAGCCTCTCACCAATCGAATATTGGCCCGAAGAGACATTCTCAAGGCTTAATCTAATTTCAATCATCAAATAAGGAGATACTTATGGACTTCCGTCAGATACTGAAATTGCAATTTGATGAGTACCAGTCTGAGATTAAACGGCTCGTTGAAGGTTTGACCGACGAGGAGCGGCGGTTTATGCCCTCCGTACATTCACATCATATAGATTTCGCACTGTGGCACGCTGCCCGAGCAGAAGACATACTTCTTAACTACGGCGCTAGAGAAAAGGACCAGTTGTGGACTCACTCTGGATGGCACGAAAAATTCGGGATCCCCGCAAGAGACATAGGAGTGGGATACACGATGGAGCAAGTCAAGGACATGCCTCCTACACCGCTCAGCCTGCTGTTGGAATATTACGATGCCTGCAGAGAACAGACCCTCGATTACATCGCCAAAGTAGATCCGAGTGATCTTGATGTGAAAAGCCCTTTTGAAGCACTTCATCACCAGTTACCGGGAGTCACAAAGGGGGGGGTTCTAGCTCATATGGTAGTGGAGCCAGTTCAACACCTCGGCCAGATCGGATACGTTAGGGGAATCATAAGAGGATCCAATAACTAAAGGCCAACGGACAATATGGGAATTTGCCAAGATGGCCCTACTACATACGCAATTAAATTGGACAATATTGGGTCTTAAACTACAGGTAAGGAGATAAGGATGGTAGAAAGCAAGCTCACAGGGTTCGGCGATATCTTGACAACCGATATGATGAATCGGTTTCTGGAACGGGCACCCGGCTATGACAGGGAAAACAAATTTTTCCAAGAAGACTTCGACGAACTGAAGGAATCCGGTTATCTGCTAACAGCCGTGCCCAAAGAACTAGGTGGCAGGGGATGAATCTCGCTCAAGTTTCACAGAATCAGAGAAGGATCGCCTATTATGCTCCTGCTACTTCCTTAGCTGTCGGGATGCATTTTTATTGGACAGGACTCGCCGCAGATATGTGGAACTCAGGGGATAAATCCCTCGAATGGTTGCTAAGAGAAACTGTGAATGGCCACGTATTTGCGGTTGGACATGCTGAGTCAGGCAACGACCTGCCTGCGCTCCTGTCCACCACAAAAGCGGAAAAAGTGGAAGGCGGCTACCGTTTCACAGGCCGAAAATCTTTCGGCAGCTTAACCCCGGTTTGGACATATTTAGGTTTGCATGGGATTGACACAAGCGATCCAGACAACCCCCAAATTATTCATGGATTCATGCCGAGAGATGCCAAAGACTTCAGAATTGAAGAGGTATGGGACACACTCGGAATGAGAGCGACCTGTAGCCAAGACACAGTTCTTGACGGAGCATTTGTCCCCGACAAATACATAGGCAGAATCGTACCCGCAGGGGCCGCCGGAATCGATCAGTTCGTCCTAGGAATCTTTGCCTGGGGTCTAATGTGCTTCAGTAGCGTCTACTACGGTATAGCCCAGAGGGCTATGGATCTGACGATCGAATCAGTACAATCAAAAACCTCTATTGCTCTTACACGGTCGATGGCACACCATCCCGAGGTTCAGCATGCCGTAGCTAGCATGGTAATGGAGCTCGAATCGATAGGACCCCAGTTAGACAGGGTTACTGAGGAATGGTCAAAAGGTGTTGATCACGGTCAGGATTGGGCGATCAAGATAATTGGAGGGAAATATAAGGTAGTTGAAGGAGCCTGGAAAATCGTCGATACAGCATTAGATGTAATGGGTGGATTCGGAATATTCAAACAATCACCAATTGAACGCATCTGGCGTGACGCACGTTTGGGTAGGATTCATCCAGGAAATTACGCTCTTAGCCACGAGTTCGTAGCCAAAATTGCCCTTGGGGTGAACCCTGACGAACCTCCCCGGTGGGGATAGCCAACTCGCCGAGAGCCTTATTTACCATCTGGGACACGGAAGGTTCCTTCCAACAAGGTCGTTTTGCTTTGGGCAAAACTGCTCTAGTGCAGTCAGCATATTGGCGGCCATGATTCCATATCCTTCCGTGTTTGGGTGTAACCCATCTGGCAGCAAATGAGCATGCTTCTCATTGAAGATGTCTAAGCCGTTCACGTAATGAATATTTCTATCCCCATGCTTATACAGTCTCCTTACGGCCTCTTCTATCTCGACCCTCATTTGGCTCAAGGTAAAGCCAACTGCATTCGGGTACACTTCACGATCGGGTGAATAGATCGGTGAAAATATCACCATTGGAGTATCTGGATGCTTCTCCCGAATAATCTCGATAAATCCGATGATGCCGGATCCAAATGTTCTTTCGTTCAAAGACGCATTCCCATAGATATTTATACCCAAGCAGAGTGAAATCAAATCTGCATCACGATCTCTGATCACACGGGCAATAAGAGGATCAAGATGGCATTGTCCCCCGTATCCTAGGCACGTGAGGTCGTTTTTCCTGGAGCGAGCAACTATAGATGGCCATGTAAGGCTTGGGGAATATGCTTCCCTGCACTGAGTGATCGAACTACCGTAAGTTACCCATCGAGGTAGATTCTTTGATTTATGTGCTGAAAAGTAAGAACCTTCCGACAATCTCAATCCACCAAATCGAAATTCACCATATTGAGGTAGCCACGCCTCAAAAACCTTGTTCCCGGGCCCCAAAGAGTCAAATCGAATCTCAGTAACACCTACCGTATCAACCGTTTTTCTAAATTCCCCATTGATAAAAAGATCTAGAGGGCTCCGATCGTCTGAAGCATTACACTTGATATTTACCCAGTCGGCATCGCTCTGAAAACTGAGCTTAACCCCGGCCGGCATTGCCGCTTTTTCAACAAGCTGTTCCACAAACAATGCCCGATCCTTTATAGGAATCCTCCATGGCATTATCCAATTAGCAGATTGTTCGACAGAAATTGTGCCCGACCAACCGATCCGAGAATCTTCCCCTGCTATTTCATTAGGCATATGTGATATCTCTATGTATCCTGTGAGGACCTCCAGGAGATGTAATCAGAGTTACCCCTATTGCTAAATCTAGGGTTACTAAACCTCTCCATCCAATCAGACAAGGGCTGAACGACTGCTGTTTCAGAATTCTTGTCATATCCGGGCCAGTTATTGAGGTGTTCTTCCGACCGGAAGAAGTTCATGTTCACTCAATTCCGTCCAGCTATATCTCCTCCACCCGTAAATCCAAAGCCAAAAACACTGATTCCTACGATTCCATCATCGGGTGAAGAAGATAGGATCTTCCCGTCCTTCACCTCTAAAACTATAGGTTCATTGCAATCCAAACAGACCGTGTCGATTCTTACGGTTTTGCCTGGAAATAACCAGCAAACTGCCAGCGATTCAAACGCTCATTGACCCCACCACTTACTCTGACCTTCGACGGAGATCCTATAGTGAGTAGGCACATTATTAAAAGGTGCAAAAGATCCCACTAAATCTGTACCGGGGACGAGCCAGTATCCAGCCATCTTTCCCGGGCCTATAAGGTCATTTAACGCCTTTCTTCCTTCCTCCACCAACACACCCAATTCTGAGGCGAGCTCCGTATAGTGAGGCGCCACGCCCGTCTCGACAATTCGTCGCATTATGAAGGTATAGGCTTTATCCAGGGTTTCTAGATCAGTTGCAGGCATATTTATCCTCTCCTTGAAGCTATCCCATTACTCCCATTCATCTGATGCCAATAATACAGTCCATATTGTTTGTACCTCAATCTTTTCTACATGCCCATTAACTTAGGTTGTTTGTATCATCAATGTAAATAGCATAGATTGTTGCCAACGAACCGATTACAAACGGGAGGGCGGCTCCACTTAGTCAGCCAATCATTTCAACCAGGAGATAGCAAAAACTTAGTACAGCGCAGTGACTCGTGGCGGTTAATGCAGCTTAATTTGTACGACTAAAAAGCTAACAGGAATTATATTCAAATTTTTCAATAGGAGTTTACACAACCTTGGTTGCAAGCAGCGAATTCACCAACCTATTCTCGCCTCTCGCTGTCAGTGCAGGGGAATCTGAATTACAGCTAAGAAACCGCATCGTTGTTCCCGGACACAATTCAGTATTTATGACCGTGACCGGTCCGCCGACTGATCGAATACATCAGTACTGGCTGACTAAAGCTCGAGGCGGAGCTGCAATGATCATAACTCACCTTCATGACGTTGCCCCACGTAGTACCGAAGCTGACAGCCCAACTATACATATCGATGAGTCTATTGACCGATACCAGAAGATTTCCAACTCTATTCAAGCGGAAGGCACAAAGTTTCTTATTCAACTAAACCATGTAGGTGGAGAGGGAAGTTCGAGGTTGAATGGTGGAGCTCTCCTTGCCCCTTCCGCTATCAGGCCTACTCGGAATCAGTTGCTCCCAACAGCGGGGGAAACGCCTCATGAAATGGACCTGGAAAGCATCGAGCGAATCGTGGAAGCTTTCAAAATAGCTGCTACAAGGGCCGCGCAAGCCGGTTTCGACGGCGTAGAAATACAGGCTGAGGTATCGTTCTTAATCGCACAGTTCATGTCACCTCAAAGAAATCTAAGAACTGACCAGTACGGTGGATCCTTCAAAAACCGAATGAGATTTGCCAAAGAAGTGATTTCTGCCGTACGTCAGGGGTTGGGTAACGATAAAGTCATAGGAATCCGAATCAGCGGTGACGAATTTCTGAAAGGAGGTATCAACCAAGAAGAAGCGATTCTAATAGCAAAAGAGCTGGAATCGACGGGGACATTGGATCTTATACATGTAGGCGCAGGTCCCGGTGGCTCTGCCCACATTCCACCAACTTATCATCGTGCCGGCAGTTTTGCTTACCTTTCAGAGGGCGTACGCAGAGCAGTAGCTTTACCTGTTCTCAGCTCCCAGCGCATAAATGATCCCAGTATTGCCGAGCACATGTTAAGAGAAGGAATTTCGGATTTGGTTGCAATGAACAGGGCCATTATGGCAGACCCGGAAATGCCCTTAAAGGCAATGCAGGGAAGAGTGGATGAGATTCGCCACTGCATAGCCTGTAACGAATGTATCTCCAGAAACCAGGCCGGTATCCCAATTGCTTGCACCATGAATGCAGAAATGGGCCGCGAGGCCAATATGCTGGTAACACCAGCAAAAGTAACTAAAGATGTCATGATCGTAGGCGGCGGGCCGGCGGGCCTCGAGTGTGCCAGGGTTGCTGCGCTGAGGGGCCACAATGTCACCCTGTTCGAAAAGAATAGCGAGTTAGGGGGCCAAGCCCTGATTGCCGCCAGGGCCCCGGGACGGGAAGATTTTGACGAGGTATATCGATACTTCTCCCGGCAGATGGAGCTATTAGATGTACAAGTCAATACAAACTTCAAGGTCACAGCGGAAACTATCACGGAAATCGGCCCTAACGTAATAGTAATTGCTACAGGTTCAGTTAGCCCGACAGGAGGATACCCAGGAGGAACCGTCGAGATCGCGACAGTTCGACAGGTACTTTCCGGTGAAATAGATTGCTCAAACTTTAATAAGATCCTAATTGTTGATGAAGATCACAGTATAAAGGCTCTTTCTACAGCTGATTTTCTATCTAATTTAGATTGCGATGTCGAACTTCTAACCGGAGCGCTGTACGCAGGAGCGCAAACGGAGTTCGGTACCCTTCAAATGGTTTACGAAAGAGTCCTTAAAAAATCCGTCATCATTAGACCGTTGACGGCCATCAGCATGGTTGATGGGAGAACAGTAGTTGCCATAAATGTTCTAAGCGAAGAAGAAACCCCCATACCCAATGTTGACCTGATAGTTACAGCAGGTCTTAGCGTCGCAGAAGATTCCCTGTACCACACATCGAAGGGTCTCGTTAATGAAATTTACCTAATAGGAGACGCCTTAGCCCCAAGGAAGATGATTGACGCTATCCTTGATGGAGCGAGGACGGCACGACAAATATAGCCTTACTAGAGCCTGTTCAATCTGACGCAGAAGAAACCGTTTTTGATGAGTCATCGGATTGGAAATCTTGGACTAAAATTCCGACGTTTCTCACATTCCTGTTTAGAAGCGCCGGTCCTATCGCGAACAGCGCAACAAATAATCCCCCTAGCGCAACAGCTGGAGGAACTCCTTTACTTCCGCCTCCAAACAATCCTGCGGCGGCCGCTGCATACAAACCTCCCAACGGCATAATGCTGTAAGTCATACTATAAAAACCCATAACCCGTCCTCTCATGTCATCAGGCACCATAAGTTGTAGCGAGCTCATAATCGATATCATGTAAACAGAACTACTCATTCCCATAATGAACATAAGAACCATCGCCAGATAATAGTTGCCAACAAATTGCGCGGATATTGAGAACGTCGCGAGCAATAATCCGAACATAAAAGCACCTATGATTATTAGAAACCCTCGTTGCTTTATATTGCCCATCCTGCCCAAAGTCATGGTCATGGCCAAAGCTCCAACTCCTCCCAAGCCCATAAGAATCCCCTGGCCCTCGACCCCAACTTTCAGTATTTCCTCTGCGAAAACCGGCATCATCGGAATATATGCCATTCCGAAGAAGCTGTTGAAAAACGACATCCCAATAAGGAAAACAAAAGCATTATTAGCCGCTATAAACTTTAATCCCTCTAATGGGCCACCGCGGCTGCGAGAACTTCCCCAGCCTCCTGTGGGTCGACCAGGTAAAGAGTTATCCACTACAGGTACGTGAAGCGTTAGCACAACCACTGCCATGGTGAAAAAACCTAATGCCGAGAGCAAGAAAGAAACTCCCTCTCCTGCGAGAGCAATTATGAAACCTGCGAAAGCAGGCGCAATGATTCGAATACCGGTCCAAATTGCCGAGTTTAGAGCTACCGCATTCATCATTACTTTAGGATTAATGAGGGAGGGGAAAAGTGCCTGTCGGGCCGGTTGATCAAAGGCATTGACGGCACCTGAGAGAAAAGCCAACATTATGACGTGGATTGGTTGAACGATTTCGGCAAAGGTCAGTATCGTGAGAATCAAGATAAGGAAACCGTTGATTATCTGTGTTACCGCAATAAGGCGACGGCGCTCCAGTTTATCCGCCAAAACCCCGCCATAGATATTTAGAACGATAGCGGGGACGGCACTAGCTAAAGCCACCCAAGCCAGATATTTCGGGTCATGAGTCAGTCTGTGGATTATCACATACTGACTAAAGGTGAGCATCTGGAATCCTGCAACCGAAGCCAAGGTGCCTAACCAGTACGCACGATACGCTTTATAGGCCATTGCTGGCCCAAGTAACCGAATAGCCACTGCTGAGAACATTATTTTTACTCTACTCTCTCCAAACCTAGCTTGCATGCAAAAGTACCGGCACCACATGTTCAAATGCTACGATTGAAGAACCTTAAACTATCAGTTCAATGGAGGCCCCGATTGGTTCATAGTGGAGACGAGCAGATCTATAGACAAAGTGACGATGACATGCCCTCTTTCGTGGGCATAGATACTTTCCTTCAAGGCCCCCTCATTCAAACTGCCGAGGGTTTAAAGAAATATGGTGCAGACGTCGCGATAATGGGTGCCCCTTTCGACATGGGCGTCGTAAATCGTCCAGGCGCGCGGTTCGGGCCCCGGGCGATACGACAAGCGGGATATTTTGGTGCTCCGAATGATGATCTTTATCACATGGGTCTCGGGGTTTATCCAACAAACACCCTCAAAGTAGTCGATTTCGGAGATGCAAACTGTCCACCAAGCTCCCTAGAACGTAGCCACTTAGCAATACAGGAGAAAGTGGCCCAGGCAGTTGGAGCTGGCACGATTCCTATAGTTGTAGGTGGAGACCATTCCGTAACACTACCTTCGGCCACTGCCATAGCCGAGCATTATGGATTTGGCAGAGTCGGGATGGTCCACTTTGATGCCCATGCTGACACCGCACCTAGTACCTATGGTGGGGTTCTAGCTTCACACAGTAGCCCTATGAGAAGACTAATTGAGAGTGGTGCCATCCCAGGAAAAAACTTCGTACAGGTTGGACTTCGGGGCTACTGGCCACCACACACTCTTTTCGACTGGATGCGTGAGCAGGGTATGCGTTGGCACCAAATGTCGGAAATAGAGACTCGTGGATTTGACGCTGTGCTGAAAGACGCTATCTCCGAGGCGCTAGACGGACCCGAGTTAATATATCTATCTGTGGATGTGGACGTGATGGACCCTGCATTTGCTCCCGCGACAGGCACCCCAGAACCTGGAGGATTAACTTCTTCCGAGCTTCTCAAAGCCGTCAGACGTATCGTCGGTTCCGTACAAATCGTCGCCGCAGATATAGTTGAAGTAGCTCCGGATTATGAGGGTCCTTCTAACATCACGGCAGAAGCAGCTCACCGTGTGATACTCGAGATTATCAGCGCCATTGCCGCGGCTCGGAAACGCTAGTATCACTATTCAAGGAACACATCGCCTGATTGCCCTCCCGTCTTACTTAATAATCGGGTCCCAATCTGCATTCCTCTATCAACTGCCTTACACATATCGTAAATGGTGAGAGCAGCAATTGAGGTCGCTGTAAGAGCTTCAATTTCTACGCCTGTCTTTCCACGGGTTTTGGCCATAGCTTTAATCTCAACTCTCGATCGTTTTTCATCCAACTCAAAATCCACGGTCACCTGCGTCAAAGGCAATGGGTGGCACAAAGGAATCAAGCTAGGAGTTTGTTTGGCTCCCATAATACCCGCGATGCGAGCCACACTCAGAACATCTCCCTTCTTAAAGTCATTAGTTTTAATCATCTGAAGCGTCTCTGCTTTCATCTTTACATACCCAATTGCGACGGCGACTCGTTCACTATCTGGCTTAGCGCTAACATCTACCATTCTGGCGGCACCTCTCTCATCGACATGCGTTAAGCTATCGCTCTCGGTCATAGTGGGTTCCGAATTATCTGCTTCCATTAATCCCTCTCCTGAAAAGGGTTCATGTTCTGGACCAAATTTTCCTGTAGCTTCACCATAGGCAAGACGATCAGCCTCTTCGTTAAGCAGATCTCCAGAATGCCCTTTCACCCAATGCCATGATATGTCTCTACTGGTAACCTCTTGGTCTAAAAGATCCCAAAGATCCTTGTTTTTCCTCCGTTTCCAGTTCTTGGTCATCGTATTTATCACGTAGGTAGAATCAGAGAAAACCGCAACCTCGGACTTGTCAGGTATGGTTCTCAAACTTTCTACAACTGCCATAATTTCCATACGGTTATTCGTCGTATGGGGGTCACTTCCATGTACTGATCTTTTTCTACCGTCACCGGTGATAACTGCACCCCATCCACCGGGCCCAGGATTTCCCAGACATGCTCCATCTGTGTAAATAGTTATCAATTTATTTAACCACCAATGTGATACATTTCAACCTTTCGCCTGCCCACAGTCATCGTAGTTCGCCCTTCTGAATAGCGGTCTTCCCTAATCCTCCAAGTTCCCTGGATAATATCTAAAACCTGTTCATCAGTTGCTCCGTTGCGCATTGGTTCTCTAAGGTCTGTCCCTGTCTCGGCAAACAAACAAGTTACAATCCTCCCCTCTGGAGAAAGCCTTAATCTAGTACAGTCTCCGCAGAATGGTTCAGTGACAGAAGATATGATTCCGAACTCTCCTTTATCGTCTAAGTACCGATATCGTTTTGCAACTTCTCCCACATAGGCAGGATCTAATTTTTCGACAGGTAATTTTTCCCCAATTATGCGAACTATCTCGCTGGCCGGTAATACCTCATCCAATTTCCATTCATTAAGGGTGCCCACATCCATATATTCTATGAACCGTGGTATATGCCCGTTATCACGGCACCATTTGGCTAAATCCACCAACGTGTGGTCATTAATGCCCTTTTGTACGACAGCATTGATCTTTATAGGGTTGAATCCTGCTCGTTTGGCCGAATCAATTCCATTCATTACTTTGGCCGTGCTGAACCCTCTACCATTCATCCTTTGAAAAACATCATCATCTACGGAATCCATACTGACAGTGATACGGTGTAACCCCGCATCTTTAAGAGTTTGTGCCATTCCTGACAGCAAGTAAGCGTTAGTCGTCATAGCCAAGTCTTCAACCCCGTTTATTCGTGAGATCATTGAAACAAGTTTCTCAACATCCTGACGTACTAAGGGTTCTCCACCGGTAATCCGGACCTTCTTAACACCCATGCCAACTGTAATATTCACGATTCGGGTGATTTCCTCAAAAGTGAGCAAGTCGTTTCTGGGTAAGAATTGATAACGTTCTCCATAAATTTCTGCCGGCATACAGTAAGGGCATCGAAAATTACAGCGGTCCGTCACAGACACGCGCAGATCTCGCAGCGGGCGTCGGAACTTATCGAGAATAGGCTCAGTGCTCATGATCGCATTTCCTCAAAGTCTTGAATCATTTCAAGTAGATAATGCACTGCTTTGTATACCGCTTTGCCTCTATGCGACACCGCATGCTTTTCTTCCGCGGAAATTTGTGCGAGCGTCTTACGCTTCGGCGGAAAATAAAACAACGGGTCATACCCGAAGCCGTTAATACCTCTCGGTCTACGCGTAATGAATCCTTCTACGCTCCCACAGAATGTCACTGTTTCTCGATTTGGACGGGACAATGCAACGACACACCTGAATCGCGCTGTAAGTTTGCTATTCGGCAGGTTTACTAAATTCTTCAATAAGAGAGCATTGCGACCTTGATCATCTAATTCTTCTCCCCCGTAACGTGCAGATAGCACACCCGGGGCTCCGTCCAGGGCATCAACCTCGATACCTGAGTCATCAGCGAGGGTGACTATTCCAGCCATCCGACCATATTCTTCAGCCTTCAAGATAGCGTTCTCTTCAAACGTATCCCCTGTTTCTTCAACTTCATGCTGGATATTCACGTTTTCCAGAGACAACAGATCGTAAGGTGTCCCTTGAAGCAAATTAACCAACTCATCTAATTTGCCTCTATTTCTTGTCGCTATGAGCAACTCACGTGTTAGATTTCTATATTTGTCTTCGCACATAATCAAATTATACGTGCGAAGACAATGACTCGGGGTTACAGCGATTAAGATCTCGGATACTAGCCTAATAATGATTTTTCCGAATTGGCCACCAGACTAGCGTAATCTTGATCGATACCTTCGCGTTTCACCTCTTGTATAATCGGGCAGACCGGGAACTTAGAAGCGCGAACGGCCTGCTGTACGGGTCGCAAAACATTTGGAGGACCATATGCATCTACTGGAAGTTTCCAATCCCGTCGCCGAGCAGCGCGGAATGATGAACATTCTCAGAACTAATCCGCGACCTGAATCTCTCGACGGATTAACGGTAGGACTAGTCTGGAGTGGAACCCATGGTGGCGATTTGGCTCTCAATCGGGCCGGCAAGCTCATCCAAGAGCGTTTCGATGACGTGAAAATCAACTTCTATACAGGGGGGAACTATCCCACTCCACCTCCCATCGTGAAACAGGCCGGCGAAGAATGTGATGTCGTAATCGGTGCAACTGCTGATTGAGGGACCTGCGCGTCGTGGATGTGCCACGACATGATTGAGATTGAGAAGATGGGCAAGCCCGCTGTGCCCATCGTATCAGGCCGGTTTGAAGATGATGCCATAGCTAGTAGTAAAACTTTCGGGATGCCGGATCTACAGTTTGTGGTTGTCCCAAGAATTTATCGCAACTTAGCTGACGATCTGTGTGTTTCACAGACGGAAGATGCCATTGACGACCTGATCGGTTGTCTAACATCTGACGGTAGTACCTCTGCTTCAAACCCACAACAAGAAGACACAATCCGTTTTGAGGGAGACGATCGCTACGATGCAGTCCTCAAGATGAACGCCGAGTTCCTACGGCGGGACTGGTCTGATGCGCTTCCTTTGTTCCCACCTACAGATTCTGCCGTCGCTGATCTCCTAAATGGAACGAGCCTCAATCCTTCCGACATCATATGCGATATGCCACCAGGTTTCGGAGTGGCCACCGTTGAAAAAATTGCTATCAACTCGGCCTTGGCCGGGGCGTTACCAGAACACATGCCCATCATTATAGCCGGGGTGAAATGCCTCTCTGAAATGGGTCCCCACGGTGGGAAATCATTACTGATGTCAACTAGTCCCCACGCCCCTATGCTAGTCGTCAACGGGCCTATCGCAAAAGACGTTGGATTGAATCCAAAATCTGCATTGGGTCCCGGTCGCGAAAATGAAATTAATATTACTATTGGTCGCGCCTTCTACCTCTGCCTAAGAAATATCGGTATGTGGTATCCCAACAAAATGGATATGGACACAATAGGAACGACCCGCAAATTCGTCCACTGTGTCGCAGAAAACGAATACATGAGCCCTTGGAATTCTTTTGCACAAGACAAGGGATTTGGCATTGATGAAAATGCGGTTTCCATTTTCATCACAGATGGAGAACTAGATGTTCAAGATCAAGGCAACACATCGGCCGAGGGATTACTAAAAACTCTAGCATATGGAATCACATTCGGTAATACGACTTTGGGGGGGCGCCAAGGCGATGGACATGAGAGATTAATCTTTATGCCGCCGGATGTTGCCGGACCAGTCGGCGGTGAAGGATTCTCAAAACAAGACGCAAAGGAGTTCATATACACCCATGCGAATAACAGCCTCGGAAAGATGATTCAATACATGCCCCTTGCGGACGCCAGGGTTCATGAACAATGGCATTTTTTGCGCGATAAAACTGAGGATGAAAGACTAGCGATGGAAGTCCCACTTCTACATTCCCCAGACAACATAGACATCGTAGTAGTCGGTGCAGATAGGGCAAAAACTCTGGTTTTCCCGTCTGGTCCTACTGCCGCTACTGTCGGGATTGATCAATATCGTTAGCTACGGTTACTAGAATAGGATGTTAGAAATATCGTCTTAGTGCCAATTAATAGGAAGGCGAATCCACCTTTATGTAGCCAATATTTAGTGTTGCCTATAAGCAAGGATTGTAAGTCGATTAAATACGACTCGGCCTTGAATCTCCTCCATATTATTATTGAATTGTGACAATTCCCGTCATGCTCCGAAAACATGATGCAGTAAGTAGTTTTTTAACCCAGAGGTCGAAAATTCTATCTTTCCTTCCTGTGAACAAAGTATATCTCCCTTCCTATCCAGATGGCTTCGCTCACCGTTACCTGTTTGACCCGCCATGTTGCTCTCCCTAAAATCTCATCAGCGCTTCTCGGAAAGGATCCTTTTGGGAACCCTAGACACTTACAAAGCAATAGAGTTCAGTCGACATCCCGCCGGGATGATCTTAGGAATGTTGCTGGCAGATCAAGGTGCAACGGTTATTAAGGTTGAGCCTTTGGACGGAGACCCGCTTAGGGGGACTACAGAATTTGCGGTCTGGAACAGAGGGAAGCACTTTGAAAGCTCCGACTTCACCCAACAGTCCGTTCAAGAACTTGTAAAAGGGGCAGACATCGTCATCGACTGTCTAGATCCAGGTGAGGCGGAAAACCTAAATATTACCTTTCCCGATTTGTCAGGAAACAATCCAGGGATTGTCGTAGTTTCACTACCGGCTTTTGCCAAAGGTCACAAGTATGAACACCTCCCCGCAAGAGAGGCAGTAATAGCGTCTTCATCAGGAGTCTATGCATCAAACCCCTCAGGGGAACAACCGATTCCTGGAGAGGGGCCCTCGTTTCACGGGTTATATTATGCTAGCGCATTCGCTGCGATGACCGCGTCCGCAGCGGTAGCTGCCGCGCTGATACAAAGAACGATGACGGTTAGAGGCCAGCAGGTCACTGTCCCAATCCATGATTCTATGTACCAAGGCATGGGAACTGCACTTGTGAGGCATTCCAACCGTACCCATGGCCGGCAGGAAGGCCATCCAGTCATCGCCCGTTTTTACAAATGCTCCGACAATCGTTGGGTTAACGTCAATATTGCCATGCCTCGGTTTTTAGAACCATTCTTGAGAGCCGTTGGGAGATTTGAATGGATGGAGGGTCTCAACAACATTAGTTCGCTCTCATCTGATGCCGAACTAGCAGGTGAATGGAGGGAGAAATTTGAAGAGATTTGGACCGAGAGAACTGCGGAAAACTGGGAGACTTTTATGGCCGGTATTGGAGTCCCGGTGACAATGTGTAGAACCACAGATGAATGGCTAAATGAACCCCATGCCACCGAATCGGGAGCTGTTATAGAAGTAGCTGATCCGAACTTCGGCATGATGAGACAACCGGGGCTTTTAGTTAGGACTCTTGGCAATCCGGGACGGGTGCTTAGCCCTGGGCAAGGAACATCCTCCACTCCGACTAGTTAGAATGACACACCTATCGATCGAGACCAAAAACAGTCCCCTAGGCGGTGTCAGAGTCCTGGACCTATGCGTTGTTCTCGCCGGGCCCACTTGCGGACGCACACTTGCTCAATATGGAGCTGAAGTTATCAAGGTTGATCCTGCCCATCGGCTGCCTCAACTAACACCTTGGATGGACGTAGGCAGGGGCAAGCGAAGCATATCTCTAAATTTGATGAAGCCGGGAGGATTGGAAACCTTTTTACAACTCGCCGATTCTGCTGATGTGATACTAGAAGGCTTTCGAAAAGGCGTTGCTGATCGACTAGGTATTGGTTACGAAATGCTAAAAACACGCAATCCTGGAATCGTCTACGGTTCCATTAATTGTTTTGGCCAAACAGGCCCATGGCAGATGCGTCCCGGCTTTGAACAAAACGCCCAGGCAGCAACAGGCATCCAACTCCGCAATGCAGGGGTCAGCGATACCACTGCCTCTGATACCACTCGCCCACGGCCAGCAACGTTTACATTGAATGACTACGGAACGGGTATATCGGCAGCCTTTGCTGTCATGTTAGCCCTTCTTGAGCGGAAAAAGACAGGGTTAGGCCAAAAGATTGAAGCCGCCCTCTCCTATACTTCAGCCCTAATTACCGGCCCCTACCACGTTGACTATGAGGGATTCCAACGGGAGGACATAGGAGGGCCAGGAGCTAAGGGGACTGGAGCTCTCAACCGGCTTTATGAATGCTTGGACGGATGGTTACTCCTTTCAGTTTCCGGAAATATCGAGCTTAACGCTCTCAAAGCGACATCATATTTTTCGGGACTTCCTGAAAACCCAAGTTGTGATGATCTCCGGCCCATCTTCCGCCAGAAATCTGCTGACGACTGGGAAACAATTCTCCAAAAGGCCGGTGTGCCTACTGTAAGAAATGCTTCGACCGAGGAATTACATGCAGATCCCTCTAACCGCAAGCGACACCTGGTATGTGCTAGGGATTACCGCCCCGTCTCTAACACTGAGTCGATAAATAAAGAGGGTTTTCAAGGGGATCCCGCATGGGGACACACTACATGGGCCGGGAATTCAGTCAACATGTCTGATAGTAACTTGGTGGATGTACAACCGCCTCTTTTCGGCGCCGACACAGATGATATTCTCAAGGAGATAGGGCTTTCTCAGGATGACGTGATGAAGCTTAGGTCGGCCGGTGCCATCCCAGCAGATCTACCAATTCCCCTTCGTTAGCAAGAGTTCTACAGTTCACCGGCACACTCTCGAGCCTTCTCAGCGAACGTTTCTGCGAAATAAGAGCACAACCCTGTGTATTGCTCCGGGTCAAGCAAATCTCGAATCTCCTGACCTGTCAGACGTGAAGCAACCTCTTTTTCCTCTGACAGAGTTTCGGTAAAAGGTCGATTTTCCTTAACCGACCTCTGTGCGGCTTCATAAACAGCGTCGTGAGCGCGTTGTCTGCCCATCTCCGACCCCAATGCCAACATGACCCTTTCAGACATGATTAGCCCACCGGTTAAATCTAGGTTTTCCCTCATCCTGTCTGGAAATAGACGGATGTCTGAGAATATCTCATTTAGCCCTTGAACAATGTTCCCGGTAAGATCGCACACCCGGTCTATAGCCGAATTGATCATCATGCTGGTCGTCTTATCGGCTTCATGCTCGGTTTGCATCGCCTCCAAAGCAAGTGGCACGAACGTCCTTACTTCTGCAGCCCACGCTACAACGTCCTGGCTCAATCTTGGATTACGTTTTTGGGGCATAGTAGAAGACCCAACTGCTCCGGCTGGAACAGGCTCTTCAACCTCTCCGAATTCTTGTTTCATTAATGTATAAACTTCGCGAGCCATCTTACTGGCGGTAGCTGCTACCATCGCGAGAATAGTAATGTATTCTGTTAGGTGGTCACCTATCGTGCGAGACGGCATTGACATTGACGTAAGGCCCAAATCCTTAGCGATCAAGTCTTGCGTTCGCAAGCCTTCTACCCCCACCGACGCCATGGTTCCTGCGCCACCTCCTAGCATTGACACAAAAACTCTCTCTTCACATCCTTTCAACCTGCCGACATGTCGAATTATCTCATCGATCCATACTGCCACTTTGTATCCGAAAGTAGCTGGAACTGCGTGCTGTCCATGTGTCCTTCCAGGCATCGCGTAGTCTTTTGATTTCTCCGCTAGGTCCGCTAGTGTAAGAAGTAGTCGCCCGATACTATCGAGATAGTATTGGTGACATTTCCTTACTTGTAGTAGCTTGCCTGTCTGAGTGATGTTTTGTGTGGTGGCACCCCAGTGAAGATAACCCCCAGCTTCCGGGCCACAAATTCTATCCAGTTCCCAGACAAGAGGGACTAATGGATGGCCTGTCTTTTCCAATCCTTCATACACCCTTTCCAGATCCATTAACTCCAAGCGAGCCTTCGTTGCTATAGTATCTGCTGCCCACTTAGGAATCACTCCCAGTGCAGCCTGCGCTTTTGCTAGAGCGGACTCCACTTCTAGGTAAGACTGAAATGTTGCTGCTTCCGTAAACAACTCCGATACAGGACTAACGCCTTTTGACATTCTTCGCCTCTCTCTAAGCATCACTTGGTAAACAAGAACGGTTTTCCAAACCAGTAAATCAGAAGTTATTAAAGACTTGCCTCCTCCCTCTTCTGCCGCATCAACCTATCTTTCTAGAACACATATACGAGACTTTTCCTATTTTATATAAACACATTCACCTTGAGAGAATATGTGGATAAGTCTCCTTTTATTGTGGATAACATAGATTTTATGTGGATATTCAGGTTCTTTATCCACATTCACAAAGAACATTTTTTTCCCTCCACAATGCTGATTTCTTATCCCCAATTTATCCACACTATAGCATGCTAAAATTGGCCTAATATCCCCTTTCAGATAAGGCTGGTTCCCACAATATCAACAAGCTTATTACCATGATTATTAGAGAATCTATAAAACAGCAAATTTAAATTGATCGATCAAGTATTAATACATATTAAGAGCGGACGGGGCGGGGATGGTGCTATAAGTGGTCGACATGAGAAATTTATTCCACGAGGTGGTCCTGACGGGGGGGATGGGGGTAAAGGGGGCAGCGTTATATTTCTGGGAGATTCTAACGAAAATACGCTGCTACGTTTCAGGTATAAGCGGGTATATGAGGCAGGGCATGGGGGAAATGGAGCCAGCGCCAAAAAACACGGCTCAGACGGAAGGGATGTGATTGTAAAGGTGCCTGTTGGGACACAGATCTGGGATGAGGAAGATATCTTGGTTGGAGATATAACAGAAAATGGACAGGAATTGATTGCCGCAACGGGCGGGAGTGGTGGCTACGGGAACGTAAAATACGCATCCTCTACGAATCAATTTCCTGTTATAGCGCAGTCAGGAGAAGAGGGAGTTGAGAGCGATATTAGGCTAGAACTGAAATTGATTGCTGATGTGGGGATAATTGGCGCGCCGAATGCAGGCAAGTCCAGCCTCATCACATATTTGACTGCGGCCACACCGAAGATTGCAGATTATCCGTTCACAACCCTGGAACCGGTTTTAGGAGTTGTTGAGCATCGGGCGATTGATTTCGTTATGGTTGATATACCAGGAATTATTGAGGGCGCCAACAAGGGAATCGGATTAGGTCATGAGTTTCTGAGGCACGTAGAGAGAACGAAGGTGTTAATTCACTTAGTTGATGGTTCCGGCGAGGACCCTTCAGGGGAATTTCGGAAAATCACAGAGGAATTGCGTCTCTTTGACGAGGGACTTGTGATGAAACCTGTTCTGCTTGCAATTAATAAAATTGATCTGGATGAGGTGAGGATTCTTCTGGAGGATATCTTAGAGTCGATGGGTGATAAAAGATTTGGATTCCACGTTATATCAGCTGTTACAGGGGAAGGCGTAGGAGACCTGATGGATGCAGTGGTTCAAATCTTAGGGTCTTCTGAATTAGATAAGAGTCGTTCTTTCTCTCCATTATCACAACGCGACGAAACCATAAATCCGGCGACAATATCTCAAGCTGATGTAGATGTTTCTAGCATTGATGATATTCCTGTTCTAAGACCGGTTCCTCGCCCGCGTGGCGTGGCAGTTCACGTAGAGAATGATGTCTTCGTCGTCGAATCACCCGGGGTGGGCAGGATAGCAGATAGGATTGACTATGAAGACTGGATGGCACGTATGCAATTCTATAAACATTTGCAGAAGACCGGGGTTGTCAAAGCGCTTGAAGAGGCGGGGATCCAGCAGGGTGACACAGTACGTATAGGCACTGTGGAATGGGACTGGGATTGAAACATCTACGAGCGCCGCGCAAAACATTTTTTGGGATAAGAGCTATAATTTTCAGTGGTGCCGATGTAGCTCAGTGGTAGAGCAGCTGTTTTGTAAACAGCAGGTCGTCGGTTCGAACCCGACCGTCGGCTCCATGTAGTTAGTTCCATTCCCCATTAATAGCCGATCGTTCTCTGCTGCGACTCTCATAGAAAGTGGCTTACGAAACTAGGCTAAATCAGCGAGGATAATAAAAAACGCTAATCATGGTTTTGTGTCCCCGTCAGTATGGGTTACTTTCGTAGACACGCGGTTGACCTGGAGAAATCAGTAAATTTTTATACAGAAATCCTTGGCCTCAACGTAACGACCGTAAGACCTGGGGGAATGATGGTTTTTATGAGTGCTCGTGGTAACGCGTCACATGAACTCGCCCTCATCGACGCTAAGGGCGCGCCAGAAGACGCTAGGGAAAAAGGGATTGGATTGGTTCACTTCGCTTGGGAAATGGCTAGCCTGGAAGAATTGAGGGAGACCTATCGTAAATGCGTCGATCAAGGAATGACTATTGACGGCATAGCTGACCATGGGGTGTCACTTGGCTTTTACTTTTCTGATCCCGATGGAAACGAGATCGAACTTTTCCACGAGCTTCCACCATCCGAATGGCCTCAGGAAGGGTACCTATTTGCCGGAGAGTTTCCAGGCACTTTAGATGGTCAGGTAGGCGAAAAACTAACTGATGCAAGGCTTTAGGTTACTGAATATCGATAGCTTTAGTTGTGATAGCCCGCCAGAACATCTTGGAGCAGACTCTATAAGCCTGAAGAAGAAGGTCACCCGATGACGGCCAGAACCGGCGAAGAGTACTTGGAGGGACTTCGTTCTCACCCAAGAGACATTTGGATCGAGGGAGAGCAAGTTAATGATGTAACTACCCATCCTGCTTTTGCACGATGTGCCGGGTCAATTGCTGCTCTTTATGACATGCAATTTGACACGAATTCAGCCAGGATGACCTTTCCGTCTCCCTCAACAGGGGATCCAGTCGGGATGTCATTTTTAGAGCCAAGAACCAGAACCGACCTTGAAGAACGTAACGAAATGATGTTGAGTTGGGCTAAATTGAGCGGGGGGGGTTGCTTGGTCGAACTCCTGATTTTCTAAATGTGATGATTACGGCCTTTGGTGCTGCCGGAGGCTTCTTTGGGCAGAAGAACGAGAGTTACGGTGAGAATATTACTAACTATGCTCACCACGTAAGAGATCAAGACCTGTCATTAACCCATACGTTGGTGAATGTGAGGAAGAGTAAATCATCTTCGCCATTGTTGAAAGGGGATGATCTTGGGCTTCGCTGCGTGAAGGAAACAGGAAAGGGAATAGTCGTGAAGGGCGCGCGGATTCTGGCAACCTTGGCAGCGATAAGCGATGAATTACTTGTGCTCCCCTCTTCTGCCACTAGAACCGATCCGAAATTTATCGATATGCGCTTGGCTTCGCTCTTCCCTGTGATACCCAAGGCCTTAGGTTTTTATGCAGAGAAAGCTTAGATTTAGGGAGATCTTTTTTCGACCACCCACTTGGGTCACGATTTGATGAAAGTGACGCACTTGTAATATTTGATGATGTTCTCGTTCCTTGGGAGCGGGTCTTCATTCTAAAAGATGTTGATCTTGCTAATCGACACGCTGCAGAAACGGGAGCAGGGGGCCACATCAGGTCCCAAGTGATAGTCAAGAACATAGCAAAGTCGGAGCTTATCCTTGGCCTTGCTGCCCTCATGACTGAGACTCTTGGCACAAGTGAAACTTCCCACATCCAGGCCCTAGCCTCGGAACTGGTTGTCACACATGAGTTGATGAAGGCTTGCGTAACAGCCTCGGTTTCAAACGCGACAATGAACGATTGGGGATTAATGACGCCTGATTCCACACCACTTACAGCCGCACGGGCAACTTTTGCGAAGGGTTATCCTAGGGCAATGGAGATACTTCAATTACTGGGATCCAGCAGTCTCATGGCGATACCGACGGAGGCGGATTTCGAGACAGAAATGGGAGGGTTTCTTGAGAATTATTTAGGGACCGACACCTTGAATGGAAAGCAAAGAACCCAGCTTTTCAGAATGGCTTGGGATGTCGCGTGCAGTTCGTTTGGGGGCAGGCAGGGATTATATGAGAAATTTTTTACAGGAGATCCTCACCGCACCGCCGCCGCTATTTATAGCAGATAAGATAAGAACGAGGCAAAGGATTCGGTTCTTGCCATTCTTGAGGGGACTGCGTCATAAGCTGAATGAATAAGGTACAAATGCCATGAATAATAGAGGCTGGCCCGTATTTAGAGGTGGGCCGAGGCGTGCTGGGCAGACACGGGTTATTCCAACAGAAGAACCAGGAATCCTGTGGTCCAAACAAATCGGTGATTATGTAAGGTCGTCTCCTGTGACGGGTGCTGACGGATCCGTTTATGTTGGCTCTTGGGATCACAAATTGTATTCGGTGAGTGCAGATGGAGAGACACAATGGACCTCTCAAACGCTTGACCACATAGTCGGATCACCGGCAGTAGGAGCGACGGGCAATATTTACGTCGGCTCATACGACTTTAAAATCCACGGATTTGATAAGTTGGGTCAGGCTAAATGGACAGTTCCGACGCACTAATATGTCATGTCGTCGCCTATAGAAAATGAAAACGGAACGGTTTTATGTGGATCAGATGACGGAACGCTTTATGCGATTAACTCCGAATCTGGAGAAAAAGAGTGGACATTTGTGACAGGCGGCAGGATTCGATCTTCCCCCGCTATCTCCCACGACGGAAAAGTGTTTATCTCTTCTTTCGATGGTCATCTCTATGCGGTACAGGAGGAAACAGGCAAGAGCATTTGGTCCAAGATGCTTGGGGGCTCTGTTTATGGATCTCCGTTCGTCGGTATGTTGGGCAGTATTCAATCTTCAGCGGGCGTGGCTGAGGAGGGCTTAGTCTTTATAGGTTCTGCGGACGGAGCAATTAGAGCTATTGACACGGAGAATGGGGATATAAGATGGGAGTTCATGACTGAAAAACCAGTCTTATCATCACCATCAATCTCCTCTGATGGCACGGTGTTGGTCGGAAGCGATGACGGTAACTTATATGCAATAGACAGTCAGAATGGTTCTGAAAAATGGCGGTTCCAGTCTTCAGGGAGAATCAGATCCTCCCCTGTAGTGTCGATGGAGGACGGATCTATACTTTTGTGCTGCCAAGACGGGTCTATTTATGCGCTCTCCTCTTTAGGAGAAGAACTTTGGGCCATAAATATTGGACAAACTATTCGCACATCGCCTGCAGTCGAGGAAGGGGGGAGGATATATTTAGGAGCGGATGATGGTTGTCTTTACGCGATTGCGTGAGAGAAGTATTCCTGGGGCTTTATTTTAGGAAAAGAGGTGTCATTTGATTGATATTAAAAATGCGGTCAGACCAAAAAGAAGACGTAAGGATGGTGCTGCCAGCCAGGCACCGGAGTCCATGCCGTATCTTAGAAGATACACGAGTGAGTCGAAGCGGTACGCCTGGCTCATGAATCAGGTTCTGACACCAATACGTGACGCGATTATCAATAGAAATAAACAAGAGATTGATGATCCTGATGCTATTGCACAACATATAAAAGAATATGCCAAGGAGCTAGGAGCCGATATTGTTGGTGTTGCCGAATACGACCCACAGTTTACCTTTACCGATTCAGAGGTTCTTGACCATACAAGGGTTATCGCCTTTGGAGTGGCTATGAAATACGATGTCATCGCTAGTGTGGGGCCGATTTCCCAACAAGAAGTGTTACGGGTATACCACAAGATGTTTGATATCGGAGTCAGGCTTGCACATTACATAGGCAGTATGGGATATGAGGCCACAGCACATGCAAATGGCGGAGAACTCGCCCATGTTCCCTATGCTTACCTAGCAGGCCTAGGAGAACTCGGAAAACACGGATCTTTGATAAGCCCGGAACTAGGCTCGTCATTCCGTCTGAGTGCTGTATCCACGAACATCCCAATTTCTATTGACGGGCCGAAAGATTTTGGAATAGATAAAACGTGTGAAACTTGTAACGTCTGTACAAGGTTCTGCCCAGGAGAGGCAATTCAACCAGAGAAACAAAATGTGAATGGTGTTTATCGTTGGCACGTAGATACGGGATCGTGTGAACCTTACTTTCTGAGCCTTCATGGGTGCAAGGTGTGTCTAATGGTTTGTCCTTATAACGGACGAAGCGTCTTCAAAGAAGGGTTCAAGACTTTGGCAAAGGACATGGCCAGAACTAAGGAGGCTCAAGGTCTAGTGGAGTTGTTTGCAGACCGGGATCCGGAAGGAAGCGAAAATGAATTACTCCAATCGATCAGAGATCGAAAAGCACAATTGGATAAATTGGAAATAGAGGCAGACTGAGGCTCCTTCGTAGTTAAATAAAAGATGGCCCAATCGATAAGTGAAGAAATTTCCAAAAAGGTGCTTAGCGGGGAAACCCTAGAGAACTGTGATCTTTCAGGTCTTGACCTGAGCGGAGGCATATTCGATGGAGCCATGATGAGTGGCTCAAACTTGAAAATGGCGAATTTGAGGAATGCAAGCTTGGATGGAGCTAATCTCAGCAATGCCAATTTGGAAGGGGCAGATTTGCGCGATGCCTCGCTGAAGAATGCGAATCTTGCAGAGGCCAATCTGGAGGGTGCGGATCTGAGAGAGGCAAACTTCACGGAAGCAAACCTTACGGGTGCAGTTCTTCGGGCGGCAGATCTTAGGGGGGCCGATGTCTGGCAAGCAGAGTTTTACGATACAAATCTAAACAAAGCTCAGATTGAAGGGGTTAATATTTGGCAGACAAAGAGAGCTAGAGCAGATATGTGGAGGATCTGGGATGAACCAGATTAGGGAAATTCAAAGTACAACGGGAGAACGTTTAACTGAGCGAACAAGAGCTTGTATAGGAAGATGGGAGATATGAACCGTGCGGAAGTTGCAGGAGCTATAGAGATGGGGAACAGCCTGGATGGCGCCGAAATGTCCGGGCTAGAACTTCGAGAATTAAAGTTCCAAGGGTCATCATTAGTAGGAAGTAATCTTAGTAATGCTGATCTAACTCAAGCTGATCTTAACGGTTCGGATCTGACGGGGGCTGACCTCAATGGAGCTACTCTATGTGGGGCCGACCTGAGGGGCGCAAAATTGAGAAAGGCAAATTTGACCGGAGCTGACTTATCACCTGCGAATCTAGAGGAGACTTATCTTATGGGCGCCGATTTGTCTTACTCTGATTTGTCTTCGGCCAACTTGAGGGGTACTAATTTAACCGACGCGAATCTTGAAGGAGCGAACATGGCCGATGCCAATTGTTGGGGGGCCACCTTCTCGGGCGCTAATATGAGTGAAGTAAAATTGATGGGGACCGACTTCAGGATGGGAGCTGACCTGTCCGGAGCTGTCGGACTCTCAAGAAGTTCCCTAGACGATGCGATTCAATGAACGAATTCGTGAATATTTAAAGGCAGGTATGAAATGTCGAACGACCTGATCAACATTGGTTTTATTGGAGCTGGGGGTAACACCCGGTTGAGACACTTGCCAGGCTTTAGGGACATAGAAGGTGTGACTCTTTCTTCTGTGGCAAACCGTAGCAGGGAGTCTGGCCAAAAAGTGGCTGATGAGTTTGGTATAGGCAAAGTCTATGACGACTGGGAGGAGCTTTTACAAGGCTCGGACTCCGATGCGATTTGTATCGGAACATGGCCATATATGCATTGCCAACTTGTAGTGGATGCGCTTGCTGCCGGTAAACACGTGTTGACGGAGGCTCGAATGGCTATGAATTCTGAAGAGGCCCGTGCAATGCTGAGTGCGTCTCTCGCTAGCCCTAATCTTATTGCGCAGGTCGTACCGTCTCCAATGACTCTTGGCGTCGATAACAAGATAAATCAACTTATAGCGGAAGGATATCTCGGCGATATCCTTTCGGTCGATTTAGTGATAAGCCAGGGCGGATTCAGAGAGACTGAGTCGTCATTTCACTGGAGGTATGACAGGGATATCAGCGGTAATAACATAATGACTATGGGTATCTGGTATGAAGGGATTATGAGATGGTTAGGGCCTGCGGAGTCAGTAACCTCCATCAACAGGGTTCACGTGAAAAGTAGGGTTGATGAATCAGGTATTAACCGACACATCACCGTGCCAGACCACGTTGAGATTCTCTGTGAGATGGCTTCAGGTCCCGTTATGAGGATGAGATTGAGTTCTATAACTGGGCTGGGTCCAACCGATGGTGTTTGGCTATTTGGCACGGAGGGAACATTGTTTCTAAAGGGCCCGTCGAGGGCTACAAGAACGCCAGCATCTCTGAGTGGGGGACGAAGAGGTGACTCCGAGCTTACCCCGATAGAGATTCCGACTGAGCAACAAGGAGCTTGGCGGGTGGAAGAAGAATTTATCAATGCAATTAGGGGAATTGAGCCAGTGACCCATACAAACTTCTTTGATGGCGTCAAATATATGGAATTTACTGATGCTGTCACCATGAGCGCTCAAACGGGCCAGAAGGTACAGCTGCCCCTTATATGAAGATAAAATCTTGTCCAATAACACGGAATGAATACAGTTATATATCTATTCTGGTAAGTGAGTAACCTATGACGAAACTTTCTTTCGGAGTGTTCGACGTAATGAGCCGAGGTGTGGCGGATTCCTATCCAAGTGCGGCGGATATGTACGATGATCATATTCAACTGGCGGCTGAAGTAGAGCAGAAAGGATACGAATACTATTTTTCAATTGAGCACCAATCTTCCCCTCTAAGTTATTTGACGTCCCCAAATGTGTATTTTGCCTCTCTGGCAAGGAGTACAAGCGTTCTCCGCTTCGGCATGATGATTTACCAGATGCCATTTCATCACCCGATTAGACTAGCGCAGGAGTCCGCAACTTTGGATCACCTGTCTAGAGGTAGATTTGAATTTGGTGTAGGAACTGGAATATCGCCTCATGAGTTTATTCGCTGGAATATTCCATACGAATCGCGGAGAGAACAAAGCCATGAAGCTCTTGAGGTAATCAAGCAAGCGTGGTCAAAAGGTGTAGCGACATTCGAAGGTAAGCACTTCAATTTTGTTGAAGTGCTTACTGAACCTAGGCCTTTTCAGAGCCCCCATCCTCCGATCTGGTACGCTGCTCATAGCCCCCATAGTTTTGAATTTGCGGCAAAGCACAACTTCAATGTTTCACAGAACATAGACGTAGACTCCGTCGTGGCGGAGAAGTTTGCTATGTGGCGGAAGATGTTGAAAAAACACAGGCATGCTGCCCCAACACCATTGGCTTTTCTTACGCGGCACGTGCACGTCGCAGAAACTGACGAAAAAGCCAGAGAACAGGCCGAGCCTCACCTAGTAACGCCCAGGGATAAGGACCCAGAGTTTCATGAAGCCGGTCAGGTTGCGGTGGCTCAGGCTGGTCTTGAAGTAAGTCCAGACGGCAGATACCAGAAGAGAACTCAGACAAAAGAACACCAGGAGCTAAGAAGAGTTTTTGTTGAGAGACAGCATTCCTACGACTTTTGGATAGATAATGGACTGGCTCTCGTTGGTAGCCCTGAGACGGTCACACGAAAGCTTAAGGAACAACAGGATCTAATCCAAATGGATGTTTTCTGTGCGCGGCATGGAATCGGCCGTATGCCTATGGCTCAAGTCAGGGAGTCGATTGAGCTGTTTTCCAAAGAAGTAATGCCTGCCTTCAAATAAGAGAGGGGCATGAAATGCCCGAAATTATGGCCTTGCAGATAAGAAATATTAAACATATAACCTAAGCAGATTCTAGGTACTGCAACCTTGCTTATAATCGTCTCTATTAAGGCCTGAGAGGATCTGTCTAAGATTACGGTATGAATTTTTGGGAGTTGTGAATCAGATGACACAAATGAATGGCGCGCAAGCCCTAACAAGACAATTACAAGCGGAGGGCTCTGATACTGTTTTTGCCCTTCCTGGTGCTCAAATAATGTCTGCCTTTGATGCAATGTATGAAGTTAGAGACACGATAAGCCTCATTCAGACAAGGCACGAGCAGGCAACCACTTATATGGCTGATGGGTACGCAAAAGTCACAGGTAAACCAGGTGTGGCAATGGTGGTTCCGGGCCCGGGAGCCCTGAATGCTACGTCAGGCCTGGGCACAGCTTACGCCTGTTCAAGCCCGGTTCTACTGATATCAGGCCAAATCCCGTCGATGTTCCTTGGGAAAAACACCGGTCAGTTACATGAAATAAGTGAGCAATTGGACATATTCAGGCCGATCACGAAATGGAATCATCGAGTTACAAGAGCGGGAGAGATACCTTCGGCAGTCCATGAAGCATTTCGCCAGATGACAACTGGCCGGCCTGGACCGGTCGAACTGGAGATACCATCTGATATCTTGTCGGGCTCAGACGATATCAGGCTTGTTGAAAAAGAAACTTTTCCACACCCAAGTCCTGATATGGAGGATATAGCAGCAGCAGCTATCCTTATCAGCAAAAGCCAAAAACCGGCTATTATTGCCGGCGGTGGTGTAGTTGCTTCAGGTGCTCATGAACAGATACGAAAGTTAGCAGACCTTTTACAGGCGCCGGTGATGACGACACCGCTGGCGAAGGGGGTCATTCCAGAGAGCGACCATTTGGCAGCAGGAGTAAATTCTGCAATCGGCCCAGCATCCGTTGTTTTGTCGGACAGTGATCTACTTATAGCGGTAGGGACGCGATTGTCACTGAGAGGCGTTACGCCCGAAAATATGCCCACACTCGTGCATATAGATGTAGAAAAAAGCCAAATAGGCCAGAAGTTTACTCCTGAAGTAGGGTTGGTGGGTGACGCTGCAGAATGCTTAGATAGCCTAATATCTAAAGTCGATATGCCCAGTATAGATAGAGGCCAGCGATCAGAAAGGGCTGTATCCCTAAAAGAGGAATTTTCAAAAGAAGTATCTCGCCTGGCACCAGAGCAAGTGTCTGTAATTGATAAGATTAGCAGTGCCCTAACTCACGATACCATTGTTGTTCAAGGAATGACTAATATTGGATATTGGAGCTGCGAAGCCCTTCCTATGAGTGAACCAAGGAATTACGTTTCCTCGTCGTATTTCGGTACGTTAGGCTACGTGTATCCCACCGCTTTGGGGAGCCAGGCCGCTTTCCCGGATCGCCCGGTCGTAGCACTGTGCGGGGATGGCGGATTTATGTATTCTCCTCAGGAATTATCTACTGCAGTTAAATACGGCCTAAACACGATCGCCTTGGTATTCAATAATGGAGCATTTGGAGCCTCAAGGTGGGATCAAGAGCATGCTTTCAACGGTCGCTATATTGGGACCGATCTTCACAACCCTGACTTCGTTATGTTGGCGGAATCGTTTGGCGCTACTGGAATTCGAACTGATACCAACGGCATCGGAGAAGCGATAGAAAAGGCGATGTTGGCGAATTCACCCGCCGTCATCGACGTAGAGATCGACAATATGATGCCGCCATTCCAGATTGTGGAATAGGCGGGATTGCTTTGAGCGGTGTGGCGCATCCCGGCCTACCACCATTGTTCGTATTCGATTCTCTCTGTAGGAAAACCCTGAGTCTCCAATAGAGTTTTCCCGGCTTGAATCATTTTTGGGGGCCCGCAGATAAAGGCCGAATCGTATTTGGAGATGCCTATGTGCCGTAGTTTACTTGCGTCCAGCCTGCCGGTTTCAAGACGTTGTTTGTCTGTCTGTAAAGTATCCATACTGTGTACTTGAGTGGCAGTAGCTAGATAGTAGAGTAAAGAGCTCGAATCGGCTAACTCCTGTAGCTCCTTTCGATAGATGAACTCTTCTGGTGTAGAAGCAGAGTGGATCAATGCTGCCATTTTCTCTCCTTGTTCTGCGACATACCTAAATATGCTAAGAAGAGGGGTGATCCCGATACCCCCTGCCAACAGAAGCGCGTTGCCTTTGTCTGACGTATAGAAGAAATCGCCACCGATAGTAAACTTAACACGGTCGCCCTCTGACATAGAGTCGTGGATCCAGCGGGTTACTCGGTCAGTCCCAACATCTTTTACCGCAAGAGATATGGAAGGAGCGCTGGGGCTAGATATGATTGAATAGCCACCGATATACTCTTTGCCTTCGATGTCTACGACAAGGTCTACCCACTGCCCTGGTAAATGTATAGGCTCCTTTGGCGAGGTGACGGGTTTTGGTTGGTTTTTGTCGTTTGCGTGACGAAGTGTAAAGGCTATCGTTGTGGGAGAAACCTGACGTATATCGCTAATTGTTGCGCAGACTAACTCTGTAGAATCTTGAAGTTCTGATCTGTGCACACGATCACTTGATTCACTCATTTTAAGTCTGCAACGTTGGGGGGAATATGACCTTCCATCCAGACGTAAATTCAGTCTAGGATTGCCTCGAAGGCCCTATTTAGTCTTTTCCCGGCCTCTTCTAGGCTGTCGAGTGGAGCGCGAGTGAATGCCATTCGAAAATGTGTGTCATCCTGGTTTCTGTCGACAAAGAAGACAGATCCAAGGGGAAATATTAACCCCTCTTTCGCAGCCGCTTGCGTGAGGGCAGCTGCTTTGCCTTTCTTGCAGTCGACCCAAAGGAAGTAACCGCCAGTCGGCTCTTCGAATTGTACGTAGGGGCTGCAGTGGTCACGAAGCGAATTGCAAAGCGCCTTACATTTGTCGCTATACAGTGCTCGCATTGACTCAACATGTGAGTCCAGCCTGCCTGACTCAATGAAATTTGCGAGAGCATAATGGACCAAGGGGCTATTTCCCATGTCGAATCGAACTTTTGTAAGGGGTGCTGCGAACTCTTCCCTTGCCTGGATCCAACCAACCCTCAGACCAGTCGCCACAGTTTTACTGAAGCTGCAAAGCTTAACAACGCCGTGTCCGTCAGACAAAGCATAGTAGGATGGAGGTGGGGGAGAATCGAAATAGATCTCGGTGTAGGCAGCATCCTCTGCAATGAGGATCTTATGTTCAGAACAGGTTTCCAAGACAGATCTCCGCACTTCAAGTGAGGTCACATTTCCAACTGGATTGTGGTAATCAGGGATGGTGTAGAAAACCTTCACCCTCCTACCTTCTGTTTCAAGACGTTCCACTGTCTGTCGAAACAGATCTGGTTCTATTCCGTAACGATTCATGGGCACCTCAACGACATCCGCTTGGAAGCCTTGGATTGCCCTTACAGTACCTGAGAAACTAGGTGATTCAACGATAGCCACATCGCCCGGCTGAACGAACGCCTTCAGGACGTTTTCAAGGCAACCGGAACTACCGTTATGCATGATGATATTGCCCGGCTCAAGTGTTGTGCCTTCAATTCTGTTTTGCCTGTCCGCGATGGCTTGCCTGCAACCTTCGTAACCGTACCATCCACCATACATAAGAGCGTCGGCCGCATGATTTTCGATTGCACTCGAGAACCCTTCCACGAGATCTACTGTGGGAAGGACCGTATCGTCTGGGATTCCCCCGGCCAGAACAATGGGATTTGGGTGTTCGGTAGGCCGGCTCCATGACCTACCGGCGTCGGTTGCGCTGCCGGCACCTATGCTTTGCGCTCCTGCTGAGAGAAGCTCATCGATATCGGTGTCGCTCCACCTGGAAACAACTTTAAAGGTGTCAGCCATCTAATTTCTCTCTCTTTCTCTACGAGAACTATTATTTATCTGAGATTGCTGGTCCTCAAATGAGGATACTTAGGATTCTCGGTTCATAGTGGGATCAAGGGCGTCTCGGAGGCCATCGCCCATGAATGTAAAGCCCATGGTAATAATTGCTATCATAAGGCTTGGGAAGAGTCCCATATGCCAATACACCCGCACATATCCCAGGCTTGTTGATACCATTTTGCCAAGACTAGGAACAGGCTCATCAATACCAAGTCCTAAGAAGCTTAAGCCCGCCTCCGCGAAGATAACTGCAGGTATTTGAAAGGCAAGGAGAACAGCTAAGATAGGGATGATATTTGGGAAGATATGTCTAAAACACACTCTGAGTCGACTTGCCCCAATGGCTTGAGCGGCGATGACAAACTCTCGTTCTCGAAAGGCAAGAAATTGCCCTCTGGTTATGCGGGTTTCTACCACCCAGCCCGACATTCCCAAAGCGATAATGACGTTGTGCAAATCGTGGCCTAGGAAGCCCATGATGAACATGGCTACCAGCAAAGTAGGGATGCCAGTCGCAATTTCAATGATGCGTACTACTATCTGGTCTACCCAGCCTCCAAGATAACCTCCCAAGGTGCCTAGAGTTATTCCAACTGTGAAGGTGATTGCTGTTACACCGCCCGCCACAAGAATAGACGTCCGGGTGGCATATAAGATGCGACTGAAATAATCTCTGCCAACTGCGTCGGTGCCGAATATGTGGGCCCAGCTGGGATTCTGACGCGAATTTATCAGGTCGCCAACATCGTACCCTGTAGGAGCTAGGAAATTGGCGAATGCGGCGATGAAGAGACAAATGGCCACAACAGTAAGGCCAACAACGGCCAATCTGTTTCTCCTGAACCTCCATGCGAAGGTAGCGCGGCTCTTTTGCCTTTCCTCTTCAACTTGGTGAAGGCTATTCATGATTTCTGACCGGTGATCCTTACTCTGGGATCAGCCCAAGTGTAGAGGACATCACTGATGAAATAAGTCATCCCAAATAAAACCGCCACCAGCATGAACATGCCTAATATCACCGGATAATCTCGGTCGAATATGCTGGTTACAAAATGGCGGCCAATGCCAGGGATCCCGAATGTATTCTCTATGAATATGCTTCCGGTCATTAGGTTTGGTACAAGAGGGCCGATTAACGTGATGATAGGGATTAAAGCATTCTTGAAGATATGCCTAATTACGACCACAGGTTCGGCTAGACCCTTGGCCCTGGCCGTTCGGACGTAGTCCGAGCGCATTGCCTCAAGCATACTCACTCTGGTGAATCGAGCCACAAGGCCGAGGGGGGCCAAGCAGTACGCCACCACCGGGAGAACCATATGCTGCCATGTTCCCCATCCCTGAGTTGGCAGGAGGTCCATCTTTACCGATATGAACATCACCAACCATACAGCGATTGCGAAATTTGGCACGGTTATTCCTGTCGTGGCAAGAAGGGTTATGCCGTAGTCGAAAGGACTGTTCTGACGCAAGGCTGCCAGAACACCCAAAATTGTGCCTAGAGACAGGGCGATTATGACGGTATACGATCCAATTTTTGCTGTAGCAGGCCAACCTCTGGCAATAGTTTTCCACACGGTATCTGTCTTATAGATATATGAGTGTCCTAGATCCAGATGCAACAGGTTCCATACATACTTTGCGTATTGGACGTGTACTGGCTTGTCGAGGCCATATTTCCGCATCATGTTCTCTTTAGCGACCCCTCGAAGCGGAATCTCCGCTTCGTTCCAGGGAGTACCGGGAAGCCATCGTGTAGCAAGAAACAATATTAACGATATAACCAGTACCGAGCCGATGAGACCTATAAGTCTGCCAAGTGAATATCTGACCATCTAGTTTCGAAGTCCCAGTTTATTGTTCTTGGAAAGTTCGGAGAAGCAATCCGCTAGTAGGTCGACCTCCTCTTCCAGGAGAAAGAACGCCGCTGCGAGTCTCATGGTCTGCTTTTCAGGGTTATGAGCAGTAAGAATGCGCTGATTTTCCCAAAGCCAGTCTCCAGGAGAAGGATGCCCTAATCCCTGCGTGGATAGAGCCACAATCCCTGTCGTTTTATCTCGCTCCATGGGGGTGATTACTTCTATGCCAGGAATGTCAGTCAATCTCCTCTTTAGACGTTCTGCCAGATCGTGACTTCGAGAGTATATGTTATCTGGTCCTATGGAATTGTGGAATTCCATCGCTTTTAAGGCAGTGACGTGAGTCGCCCAATTTCGAGTACCATACTCGAATCTCCTTGCGGATGACAAGGATGTGTAGCGTAAATCTTCTAAGTCATAATCATCGGTCATCCCCCAGCCTACCCAAGTGGTCTCTAACCTGTCGATCCACGCTCCGTCAATATAGAGGAACCCTGTTCCTTGTTGTGCGAGAAGCCATTTATGGCAACATCCTGCGTAGAAGTCACAGCCAAGGTCTTTAACATCTACGGATAATTGGCCGATGGCATGTGCTCCGTCAAGCATATAGGGCACATTTTTTTGCTTTAGGAATTCCCCAGCCTCTTTTGCTGGAAGCCTAGCACCATCGACTGTCGAAACATGGCTCATAAATACGAGCTTGGTTTTGTCATTTACGAGAATTTCTAGATCCTTGATAAGGGCTTCCGAGTCTGTATGGAAAGGGATCATTCTGACCACAGCCCCATATCGGCGAGCCAAGTTCATGAAAGGAAGTGATCCGCTGGGATGCTCCTCGTCGGTGATAACGATTTCATCGCCGGGTTGCCAGTCAAAGCCAGATGCGACGATGTTGATGCCATCTGAGACATTTCTCGTCAATGCGACCTCATCCGATGATGCCCCCATGTAGGAGGAAATGGAGTCCCTAAATCGCTCGAAACCCTCGAACTCTATTTCTTGCCTAGTTTGAGGGTGGAACGCTCCCTGCAACTCTATAAGTCTAGAGAGACGGATTGCTTCATTGGCTACCGGTGTAGGGGTAGGCCCAAAGGTGCCGCAATTCATATAGACACAACTTTTGAGCGCAGGGATTTGCTCTCTAATAGATGTTATGTTCGTGGCAATAACTCCGAGGGGACAACTCAATAACTAACTGCGTTACGAGTAGTTACGGGTTGGCCGCTAATATGTAACTGCCGCCCAATCAAAAGACCGGGCGGCAGTGTAGTGTCACTGGACTCTAACCGGAGGTGTCTAGTAGGAAGACCTTGCGAAGTCTGTCACATTGTCACCTACATAAACCTCGTAGATGTTCTGGGCCCCGAATCCTGTGTTCCAGTTCGGGTACTGCAGTCCTGTCCAGCCAGCCTCGTTTGTCTCCCGCCATGGGCCCTTAAGATATGGTTTGTGTAGCTGGTTTTGAATCTGCGACCAGAAGAACAGACTGCCTACATCCTCTGAGAGAATCTCCTGCAGTTTTATCATCTTCGCGGATCTCTCCGGGGATAGTGCCATCGCACCGGCCTCGATCCTGAGATCCTCAAACTCTTTATTGTTCCAGTTGTGCCGACCATCTGTCTTGAAAACCCCCATGAAGTTGGAGGCGTCAACGTAGTCGAAACCGTAGGAGACCATAGCGAACGTAAGGTTGTGACCATTCAGTCCCGCCATGTAGGTCTTTCGATCCATGTTGTTGATTGTTACGTCAACGTTAATATGCTTCTTTAAGGACTGGGCAACTGCAGCAGCAGCGGCCTGCCCGATCTCCGACTCTGACCTTAAGGCCAGCTCAAGTTTGGGGAAGCCTGCGCCGTCAGCGAACCCAGCATCTGCCATGAGCTGCTTGGCCGCCGCTGCATCAAACCCCTGGTGTTTCTTCAACAAGTCAGGACCTGCAGCATCGGGGAAACCGGGAATAAGAATGCCATACCGGGGCTCACCTGCCGCTTCGCCCACAACGTTCTTCATTATCGACTCACGATCTATAGCTTTGGCGAATGCCTGTCGGACCTTTAGGTCGTTGAAAGGCTCACTTTGGAAGTCGAAAAATAGATAGTGGGTACGGAAGTCACCCGGTGACAGTCCGCGCTCTTTCAGCAGATTCGAATCTCCCATGAGATATTCCTGATCTGCCGGAGAGAAGGGTCCGTTAACTGTGTCAATCTCACCAGCAAGATACTGGTCAAACTTACGCTCGCCATAGACCTTCTTAAGGTTCTCGACGTAGGGAACCCACTTTCCTGTGTAGTTAAGATTAGGCTCATACTCAGCGTGCTGATTAGGAACCCATTCTTTTAGTTGCCACGGGTTGCTAGAAAGCGCTGTGGCCGGGTCGTTCGAGTAGTAGTAGCCGTGCTTTTCGGCTTGGTGTTTCGCCAGCGGTGTTCCGTACATCATGAAGCCGGGTACGTAAGGAGCTGGAGTGTCCAGATGGAAGACTAATGTGTAATCGTCCGTTGCCTCTACGCCAAGAGCTTCCTTGGGTTTTTCACCCGCACTAACAGCGCCGTAGTTTTCGACTTCAAGCATCCCGAAATACCAAGTGAAATCGTATGCATGCTCTGGATCTGCATAGTACTGCCAGGTGTAAACGAAATCATCGGCGGTTACGGGAACACCGTCACTCCATTTGAGATCCTTGTCAAGATTAAAGGTCCACGTTTTCATATCGTCAGAGGAGGACCAACTGGTCGCGCTGCCAGGTACTGTTGATAGGTCTGTACTGAGCAGGGCCAGGCTGAATCCACTCTGGAAACCTCCAGCTGCTGAGTTATAGACGCTTACCGCGAACTCAAGGGCCTCGCCCTCTCTGTCGTAGTTCATCTTCAAGAACTGGTCTGAAATGGGGGCAGCATCTGCCGGCATCTCTCTACCGTAAACATTTTTTGTCGCCGCTGCCGGAGCAGGTTTTGTCGCCGGAGCCGGAGCTGCTGCGGGCTTGGGGGCCGGCGCAGGAGCAGGTGCGGCAGCCGCAGGAGCAGCGGCAGCAGGAGCAGCAGCCGCAGGAGCAGCGGCCGCAGGAGCAGCCGGAGCCGGAGCAGCTTCATCATCATCGGATGCGCTACACGCAATCGCAGTCATTAAAAGAACTGCTAGTGCGCCGACGACCAAAAGGGCCGTAACAAAGCGAATTTTGGATTCACCCAAAGTAATACCTCCAAACCAAATCATTAATGTCTTTACCGCTGTCCATCCGCAGGTAGCCCTGCC
>Ga0187827_10000207_pt1 | contig 93827 bp, 78 predicted proteins | sample ETNtaG_39_FD_167969 | JGI IMG/M metagenome (GOLD analysis project Ga0187827, IMG submission 167969) | Marine microbial and viral communities from oxygen minimum zone, Eastern Pacific Ocean - ETNP2014_SV_150_PacBio MetaG (Illumina Assembly) | ecosystem: Environmental > Aquatic > Marine > Hypoxic... | reverse complement strand
ACCTTGAAGGTGATGGCGTCTCCTGGCATCACCATCTCGATACCATCGGGCAACTCCACCGACCCGGTCACGTCTGTCGTCCGGAAGTAAAACTGTGGCCTGTAGCCCTTGAAAAACGGCGTGTGCCGCCCTCCCTCTTCCTTTGTCAACACGTAGACCTCTGCAGTGAATTTAGTGTGCGGCGTGATCGACCCGGGAACCGCTAGGACTTGCCCGCGTTCCACTTCATCCCGGTCCGTTCCGCGTAGCAGCACACCGACATTATCCCCTGCCTGACCTTCATCGAGAATCTTACGGAACATCTCCACGCCTGTAACTACCTTCTTCTGCGTATCCCGAATGCCAATGATCTCGATTTCCTCACCTGTCTTCACGATCCCTTGCTCGATACGACCCGTGACCACCGTGCCGCGACCTGAGATTGTGAAAACATCCTCGATCGGCATCTGGAAGGGCTTGTCAATCTCACGCTCCGGCTGTGGAATGTAACTATCCAGCGCCTCCATGAGGGCCGTAATCGATTCCGCTGCCTCCCCCTCGCCACCGCCCTCCACCGCCTTGAGTGCCGAACCTTGAACGATTGGGATGTTGTCCCCCGGAAACTCATACTCACTCAACAGTTCCCGGACTTCGAGTTCCACCAGCTCTAACAGTTCCTCATCGTCCACCTGGTCTGTCTTGTTCAGGTACACAACGAGCGCCGGAACACCGACCTGCCGTGCCAACAGAATATGCTCGCGCGTCTGCGGCATCGGACCGTCCGCTGCCGATACCACCAGGATCGCCCCGTCCATCTGCGCCGCACCCGTGATCATGTTCTTCACGTAGTCAGCGTGGCCTGGACAATCCACATGCGCATAGTGTCGTCCCTCACTCTCATACTCGACATGGGCGATCGCGATCGTGATTCCTCTTTCACGCTCCTCCGGAGCCTTGTCGATGTTCGAAAAAGGCACGTGTTCCGCCATCCCCTGCTTGCTCTGAACTAAGGTGATCGCTTCCGTCAACGTGCTCTTACCATGGTCAACATGACCAATTGTTCCCACGTTGACGTGTGGCTTCGTACGCTCGAATTTCTCTTTCGCCATCAATTACCTCCGCAGGCGTTGCAATGCTGTCGGTGCTACGCACCGATCGACGATGTTTTCCGGAAGTGGGAATGGAGCCCACGACCGGGATTGAACCGGTGACCTCTTCCTTACCAAGGAAGCGCTCTACCACTGAGCCACGTGGGCCCCACTACATCTAGTTGCCGCAGATGTTGCGTTCCTCAGACCTCTCTGACGGACACGGCGGCTTCAAGACAGGAAGAGCGGGAAACGGGACTCGAACCCGCGACCCCCAGCTTGGAAGGCTGGTGCTCTAAGCCAACTGAGCTATTCCCGCCCCAACAGCCGGATGACGCGCAAACTACTCCAAAAATGAGAGTCGAATTCTAACAGTAGCCCGCGCCTCATGCTAGCCGAACCAGGCTAATTCTAACTGAACTCTACGATTGAACCAAAATACATGGTGGGGAGTGGAGGATTCGAACCTCCGTAGGCATGCGCCGGCAGATTTACAGTCTGCTCCCATTGTCCACTCGGGCAACTCCCCACAAAATTATGGAGCTGGCGAGAGGACTCGAACCTCCGACCTGCTGATTACAAATCAGCTGCTCTCCCAACTGAGCTACGCCAGCGATAATGCAGATGATAAGCGGCCCCCCGGGGCCTGGCAAGAAATTGCCAGAAGCAACAAAACTGGTCGGCCGCACTTTCTTCTTACGTCGTCTGCTGCCGGACAACTTCATACATAACGGCAGCGAAGGCCGCGCCCGCGTTAAGTGACCCCACTGCGCCGCGCAAAGGCAACGACACCCGATAGTCACACCGATCTTTCACTAATCGTTGCACACCTTTAGCTTCCGATCCCACAACCAAAGCTATATGTCCCCGGTAGTCAATCTGGCTCCAGGTTTCTTCACCCTTACCGTCAAGCGCCACTGTCCAATACCCGTTACCCTGCAACCATCTAACTACGTTGGAGACGTTGCCTATCCGATAAACGTTGAGGTGCTCGGTGGCACCTGCCGAAACCCTCGCAACTGCAGGAGTCACCATGGCGGATCGACGCTTCGGGATGCAGACACCGAGGCACCCAGCAACCTCAGCAGTTCGCATAATTGCCCCGGTGTTTTGCGGGTCCTCAAGATGGTCAAGCACCACCAAAACACTAGAGTCTCCCGTTGCTCTGGGCAGATCCCCCTCGTCACGATAGCGGAAGGGGCCACACCTCGCTGCGACACGCTGCGCGTCGGAGATTTGGAGGCCAGCGAATTCGTTAGCTTCCACCTCCCGAAATTCTACGCCACGAATTTCCGCTGCTACCCGAATCTCATCGAGGGCCTGACCAGTTGCCCCTCTCTCGACCCAAATGGAATGGACCTCGCGGTTCGATCCACGCAGAACTTCGCGGACCACGCGGCGACCCGATAGCCACTCGCTCACGCTTAGCCCCGTGCAACTGCTAGCACAGTTGCAACAGCGTGCGCAGCGATCCCCTCACCCCGCCCTATGCTACCCATGCCTTCTCCTCGGGTAGCCTTAACGTTGACCGCACCCACGGGAAGATCAAGCTTTTCGGCAAGGCGATGCCGTATAAGTTCGAGGTGGGATACCAACCGCGGCTCCTCAGCCAAGATCGTCGCATCAATGTTGCCCGGCTGGTAACCCGCAATGGCCAGATCATCAACGACAATTTTCAATAGAGCGAGGCTGTCGAAATCTTTCCACTGCTGATCTTCAGAAGGAAACTTCTGGCCGATGTCTCCTAAACCGGCAGCACCAAGGAGAGCGTCAATAATTGCGTGTACCAACGAATCAGCATCGGAATGCCCATCTAAACCACGTTCGTATTCGAGTTCCACTCCACCCAGGACAAGGCGCCGACCCTCAACAAGCGGATGAATGTCATAGCCATAGCCCACCCTCATCGGAACAACAGTCGGCTTTTTGCCCAGTAGTTGCTGAGCTGCCAAGTCAAGATCCCCCGGTGCGGTCACTTTGATATTCCCTATTTCCCCCTGGACAGCTCTTACTGGATGTCCAGACAACTCAACCAAGGTCGCATCATCAGTCGCCTCGGTTCCAGATGCCGTAGCAGCAGCGTGCGCTGCAATCAACACCGAGTAGCGAAAACCCTGTGGCGTTTGGGACCGAACAATGCGGGCACGATCAATGGACTTCACCTCTTCACCACTATCATTCAGTTGTTTAAGCGAATCCACTGAAGGCAAAACAGGGATAGCGGCGCCATACGTGTTTGCCGCTTGGGCAACCCGGCACCACAGATCGTAGCTTGCACACGGCCGTGCTCCGTCATGAACCATCACGATGCGATCTCCACCGTCTTGCTCAACATCAGTAATTCCTTGCAACGCGTCAAGACACGCCTGTACAGATGCTTGTCTCGTCGAACCGCCCGCGACCACCTGGAGCGGGCGTTTGGCTATTTCAAACACCCTCTCAGTCCAACGCTCAATACCTTCAGCGGGCACAGCAACGACGGTTCGACCAACCCCGAACGATTCCACGGTGCTGAGTACGTATCGCAACAGAGGAACACCGCCGACCTCTACAAAGGCCTTTGGCGTGCCGACTCCGAGACGGTCTCCACTTCCTGCCGCTGCAATCACGGCATCAATAGGCCCGATCTTCATGAACTGGCAATCACGGCAGCGTTTGTTTTTCTACGCCCCTGAATAAACGGCAGGAGTCCGATGTAGAGATAGCCAGCCTGGTACAACACCAAAAATGGTAATGCCGGCCACATGCCGAGCTGAATGGCAACCACCACAGTCACACTGAAGTAAAGACCAATAGCTAACTCGATTCCGCAAATCCAACTATCGCCACCACGGTAAGCTTTACCAATCCAGTCATCTGCGGTTCGGGCCAGAGAAAATTTCGGAGTTCGCACGAATTCACCAGTGCCTCGCTTGAAGCCTTCAAGGACTGCCTTAGTGTTGTTCACAGCCAACCCTGTATCCATGAGAATCAAGCCCGGAAGCGATTTGAACACATCGGAATTAAGGCGTCCCAGTTCACGCTGCGCCAAAAGATAATAGGCATAGACCGAAAGTGTTCCGCACAAAAACACTGGCAAATCGATCACTAAGAATCCTTCAAATCCAGTCTTCATCCGAATCAACATAGCGGGGAAAATCAAAACTGAGAGAATTAAATTAAGTGGGTAGTTAAAGTTCGCTGTCAGGTGAAAGGTTGCTTCTATCTTCGCCCGCAGTGGGACGGGACTATGCCATACAGACCCAAGCATCTTGCGGGCTGTCTGTACCGCACCCTTGGTCCACCGGTGTCGTTGACTCCTAAGTCCGCTAATCTGAACTGGAAGTTCTGCAGGAGCCTCAACATGGTTCAAGTAGACAAAGCGCCATCCGCGCACTTGGGCTCGATATGAGAGATCAAGGTCTTCGGTAAGCGTATCGTGTTGCCAATTACCCGCGTCCTCGATTGTCTCTCGCCGCCAAATGCCAGCGGTCCCGTTAAAATTAAAGAAGCGACCCGAACGGTTACGTGCAGCGTGCTCGATGACAAAATGGGCGTCGAGCTGTAATGCTTGCGCCCGGCTGAGCAAAGAGTAATCGCGATTCAGATGGGTCCAACGAGCTTGTACCATCCCGACTTCGGGCGCGCCGAAATGCGGCAAAGATCTTTTCAATAGATCCCGAGGCGGGAGGAAGTCGGCATCAAAGACGCAAATAAACTCACCGAGCGCACTCCCAAGTCCAGCCGCTAAAGCCCCGGCCTTGAAACCCTGCCGATCAGTCCGGTGCAAGTGGACAATAGCAACGCCTCGCCGGCGCAGTTCAGCAATCTTGCGCGCCACGATTTCATAGGTCCTGTCGGTAGAGTCATCAAGCACTTGTATTTCGAGGCGCTCGGCTGGGTAATCAATGGCTGCTGCCGCCTCAAGTAACCGTTCGGCGACATACAACTCATTGAATAACGGAAGCTGTACAGTTACCCGGGGCCATTCTTTCATGGTGTTGAGTTCGCGCGGCGCGCTCGAACGGCCAAACTGATAAAGCGCCACGATGACTAGTCGATGAATTCCGTAAACGGCGAGCAGCAGCAACACGACATAGTAGGCTCCGAGCCAAGCACGCTCGAGGGTCGGGAAATGCAGAAAAGTGGCGATCATCATATTGGAATGGGATTCAAGGCTTGGAAGCCGCTCGCTAAGCTGTTTGGTTGGTGGCTAGGAATAGCTACATTTTATCTGGCGCTGGTCAATCTTCACGACCTTCGCAGTTCACCACGTCTCTCCATCATCATCCTTCTTAGCGCTGGATTCGTCTACGCCCTTGCTTGTCTATGGTTACATCGCCAGTGGTCCCGGTTCTCAGTTCAAACCACCAAAGTCCTCGTGATCGCGATCGTTTTGGGGGCCATTGGCTTTCGACTAATGCTGCTGGCGGTGCCGCCAAGCTTGTCTGACGACATATATCGATATCGTTGGGATGGCCGGGTGCAAGCAGCCAAGTTAAATCCCTACACTGAGCCACCAGCTTCGTCGGAATTGGCCGAGCTTCGGGATCCACTCTGGTTGCGCATTAACTACCCTGCAATCCGCACCATATACGGTCCACTGGCGCAATGGTTGTTTCGGGCTACCTACCAACTTGACTCACGTCTTGTTGCCTTCCAAGCGATGGCAACACTCGGCGACCTTTTATGTATCGGTTTTCTATTCGGTTGCCTAAGGCGTTGGGAGCTGCCTGAGTGGCGTATTGCTCTTTACGCTTGGAATCCACTAGCAGCATTCGAATCAGCTTCAAATGGGCACTTTGACAGTTGGCCAACAGCAGCGCTCATGCTGGGGGTGTTAGCGAGCATCAGCAGCAAAAATCTACTTTCGACACTCGCCTTTACAGCGGGTGCGCTGTTCAAGACTTGGCCGCTAATCTGGTTACCATTGACACTGACCAGGCGTCCACCCTGGCACATCGGTCTGGTAGCCGCTCTAATACTTGCAGGCTATCTTCCGTTCGCAGGCGCCAGGCTCGGACTGCTACAGCCGTGGCTCGATTACACTAGCCGATGGCTGTTTAATGATGCCGGATTCTTTCTATTGCGGAGCGCCACCGGTTCCGAGCCACTCTCAAAAGCCATCGCTGTGGGGATCGGTTTCGTCACGGTGTACACGTTCTGGCGTCGAGGTACGGACCCGGTTCGAGCCAGCTACTGGCTCCTACTGCTCGCTATCTTCTTGCTCCCAGCAGTCCATCCTTGGTATCTGTTGTGGCCACTTCCGCTCGCCGCCGCCGCGCTCGATATCAGCTGGATCATGCTCACAGTGCTGGCTCCCCTCTCCTACTGGATTCTGGTCGACGCCAGCTCCGCCAGTTCGACCTGGGTAGAACCTAGCTGGGTAAGGTTCATGATCTGGGTCCCAGCTTTGATGATGTGGGCATGGCAGGCGAAAAATAATGTTATTGCCGCCCCACCCGCTACCCCGACACAACCATCGACGTGATTCAAAGTTCGCCCCATGCAATAATCGCCCCGCCTGCATCTGTCAGGCGCCCCATGCGACTCTTCAGTATCCAGTCAATTCCGGATTGCTTTGATGGACGTACTCGTAGTTGGTGGCGGTGGCCGCGAACATGCTCTCGTGTGGAGCCTCGCCAACAGTGAATCAGTCAACGCTGTCTACTGCGCACCGGGAAACGCCGGTATTGAACTACAGGCGCAGTGTTGGAACATTCCGGCCGATAATGTTGACATGCTTGTGGCTGCTACTGTCGACAGAAATGTGGACCTGGTCGTTGTCGGTCCGGAGGTACCATTGGCGGCGGGACTAGCTGACCGACTTGCAGCCGAAGGGGTAGCCTGTTTCGGACCTTCGGAAAACGCGGCGATTCTTGAAGGGAGCAAGGCATTTGCTAAGGAGTTCATGGCACGGCACGACATCCCAACCTCAGCGTTCAAAGTTTTCGACGAGTTAAATCCAGCTCTCAATTTCGTCGCTGACTCGCCGTGGGGCTACCCGGTGGTCGTAAAAGCCGATGGCCTAGCAGCCGGCAAGGGCGTCGTCATTTGCAACGACCCTGACGAAGCAAGTGCAGCGGTGCGAGCAGCAATGATGGAACAGGTGTTCGGCGAAGCGGGGGAACGACTCGTTGTTGAGGCGTTCATGCATGGCATCGAGGTAACTTGCATGGCGATATGTGATGGAGAAAAAGCTTTACCGCTTGTCATTTCCCAGGATCACAAGGCCGCCTTCGATGGAGACGAAGGTCCAAATACCGGTGGCATGGGGGCCTATGCGCCGGCCTCCCATGTGCTTGACGAAGCCGGCACCGAACGCATTCTCAAAGAAGTTTTGCAGCCTACCGTTGATGGCATGGCGGCAGAGGGTCGCACGTTCCAAGGGGTTCTCTACGCTGGCTTGATGCTGACTGATGAAGGGACCCAAGTACTTGAATTCAATTGCCGTTTCGGTGATCCGGAAACACAGGCGGTAATTCCCCTCCTTAACGAAGATTTTGCTCTACGTCTCAATGGAATCGCCAACGGTGACGGTGTCGGCGGGCCGATCCGATGGAGTGACAGGCATGCAGCCTGTGTTGTACTGGCAGCACCTGGGTATCCGGGCAAGAGCCCACTCGGCTTACCCATCCACGGGCTTGCTGAGCCCAGGGATGATGATGTACTCGTGTTCCATGCGGCCACGGCTCGAGAGGGAGACCAACTGGTAACCAACGGTGGACGTGTATTAAGCATTACCGGGTTGGGTGATTCGCTCGACACGGCTCTTTCAAATGCCTACGGAGCTATCCACAAGATTGGCTTTGACGGCATGCATTACAGGAGCGACATCGGTCGCCGCGGAGAAGACAAGCAATGAGTTCCCCCAAGGTTGCAATGATTATGGGTAGTGGTTCAGACCTAGACGTGATGATGAACGGGATAAAGGTCATAAAAGGATATGGCATCGAATATGAAGTTCGGGTGATCTCCGCGCACCGTGCTCCCGACGCCGTCGGTGAATACGCACGCGCCGCGGCCAGCCGCGGCATCAAGGTGCTAATTGCTGGAGCGGGAGCGGCTGCGCACCTCGCAGGTGCACTAGCTGCGCACAGCGCATTGCCAATCATAGGCGTTCCACTGGTGGCTTCTTCGCTGGCGGGATTTGACGCTTTACTTGCAACTGTGCAAATGCCCGGTGGCGTACCGGTAGGAACCGTTGGTGTTGGCAAGGCTGGCGCGGTGAACGCAGCCCATCTGGCGGCGAGGATTATCGCACTTTCAGACGAAGGCATTGCCCGTAAAGTTGCCGATGAGCGCGCTTCTCAAATTGATAAAGTTGTTCATATGGATGGAGAATTGCAGGAACGACTGGCAAAAGAGGGCCTCTAGACAACTCGTCAGCTCAATGTGTCTGACGGCAACGCAACCTCGGAAGTGTGCAACTGCCCACATGCAGCAGCAATGTCAGCACCGCGGCTATAACGTACCAGCACGTCAAGTCCCGTCTCTCGGGCCGCAACACGAAAACGTTCGACACTTTCCACGCTCGGGCGCCGATATGGAAGCATCGGCAAAGAGTTCCAAGGAATTAGATTGACCTTAGCGGGGAGATCTCTTAACAAATTACCAAGACGCCGAGCATCGTCAGCACCGTCGTTGATCCCCGAAAGCATCACGTACTCGAACGTCACGCGTTCACCCTTTCGCCAATTAACGTCGCGTAACGCACTGAGTAGCACTTCTATTGACCATCTGCGATTGATCGGCATGATCTCAGAACGCACTTCGTCGGTACTAGCATTTAGTGACACAGCGAGTCGTGGTCGTGAATTTCCCATCTCTGAGAGTTGTTGGATCGCGCTTACTATACCTACGGTCGAAACCGTGATGCGACGCCAACTGAGGCCGGGGCCAGCGGGATCCTGTAACGCCTTAATTGCCGGGATAACTGCATCAATATTGTCTAGCGGTTCACCTTGTCCCATAAAAACGACGTTGACTGAACGGGAAAGCCAGCCTTGCTCGGCCTGGAGCCGTAGCACTTGCCCAACGATTTCCCCAGTGGTCAGGGACCGATGCAACCCATTGGAGCCAGTCTGGCAGAAAGTACAGGCAAATCGACAACCAACCTGAGAGGAGATGCATAGCGTGACGCGGTCGGAATATGGCATGTATACCGACTCAACTTTTTGGCCATCTTGGAGTTCAAGTAAGAAACGCTGTGTACCGTCGACAGATTCAAAACGAGCCGAAACCTCGGGAGGAACGACTGTGTAGCGAGCAGCGAGATTTCGACGAAGCTCCTCCGGAACGTTACCCATATCATTGAACGAGAAGACTCCGTGTTTAAAAACCCAGTTAGCAACCTGGTCACCCCGGTACCCGGCCCCCGTCTTATGACCGAGCACCTCACTCCACCGACTAGCGGGAAGGTCCAGCAATGACCGTCGTGATCTACAATTTGCCATTGACACGTCTTTCATAAACCGATTGTCGCACCTGGAGGTATAATCTTCTTGCCTACCTGAGAATCTTGGCGATTATCGGCGCCACACCTTTAAAGTTGCCATGTATGTCGCTTATACCCTTCTCTACTTGATTGGGTTGTGCGCCTACGTTCCGCGTGCCGTCTGGCGAATAATGCGAAGCGGCACCAACCGTAGCGGAATCAGCGAGCGCTTCGGCAAAGTGCCAAAGCACGTCGCTGACGTACAGCCCGGAGCTATTTGGATACATGCAGTTTCTGTGGGAGAAGTCCATGCTGCGCGCGCCTTAATCGGCCACCTCGCTGGATTGCTCCCAGAGATTCCTGTGGTGCTATCAACTACCACGGACACAGGACAAGCGTTGGCAAAAAAGGCAGACAGCGCAGCCTGTTTCTATTGCCCCGTCGATCTTCCTTGGGCTATAAGCCCTTACCTCGACACTTTACGGCCGCGCGCCATCGTACTAGTCGAAACTGAGATCTGGCCAAATCTGTTAAATGCATGCAACCAAAGAGACATCCCTATTGCCTTGGTCAACGGACGGCTTTCAAGTTCATCGTATGGAAACTATCGGCGTCTGGGGTGCCTGATGAGGAAAGTCGTTTCTCAATTATCGACCGTTTGCGCCCGGACCAACCTTGAGGCCACGCGCTTTCGGGCCCTGGGGATCCCTCCAAAACGCGTGTTCACAACCGGTAATCTTAAGGCTGACGCGTTGGTGCTGACCTCATCTGTCCACTCCCGCCAAGAACTTGCTGAGCAACTTGGCCTCAACGGTGACCCACCTTTGCTCGCGGCTGGATGCACGATGCCCGGAGAAGAGGAACTTATCCTAGAAGCTTTTCGCGTGGCTCGAGCAACAAATCCGTCGACACTTTTACTAATTGCACCACGCCACCCAGAGCGTTTCGACCAGGTTGCCCAGACGGTGGCCGCTGCGGGATGGACGTGCCGCCGCCGTAGTATTGGGGGTCCAGTCGATGCAGAAGTGCTGTTGCTAGATTCTATCGGGGAACTCCCAGCCGCCTATGGGTTGGCACTAGCAAGCTTTGTCGGAGGAAGCCTCGTCGACAGTGGCGGACACAACCTTCTGGAGCCAGCTATCTATGGTCAACCAGTCATCTTCGGGCCCTACATGCAAAATTTTGCCAACTTGGCAACAGAGTTGCTGGAATCCGGCGGCGGAATTCAGGTCCAGGGAGCCGAGGAACTTGCGGATATTTGGTCAGCTATGCTAGCGAATGATGCGCGGCGGCGGAAGATCGGAGGACTAGCACGTCGGGTCGCGTTGCGCGACGCTTCAGCTGGTCGCCGCACAGCTCGTGTCGTGGCCAAGCTTATCAATGGGTCCAGCGGATAGGACACAAAAGCATGCTAAGTATTCTGGGAACAACCTGGGGCTTACTAACTGGCTTCCGTGCGTCGCTATATGAGACCGGCTGGCTACCATGCCACAACTTAGAACTTCCGGTGATCAGCATTGGCGCACTGTCAGTTGGCGGGGCAGGGAAAACCCCAACGACAGCGTTGATTGCGAGTCTTCTGTCAGAAGCTGGTGTCCAGCCTGCGATTCTAAGCCGGGGTTACCGGCGTAAAAGCACCGCGGCGCTGTTAGTCTCCCACGGAGACGGTCGCGGGCCGGTCGTCGCAGTTGACCAGGCGGGAGACGAGCCCTTCTGGTTGGCATCAGTTCTGCCAACAGTTCCGGTTGTGGTTGCCAAACGCCGAGAGGAAGCCGCTCATGTTGCGCTAGCAGCGGCAGCAGTAACACCCGATGTATTCTTGCTCGACGACGGATTTCAGCACCTGCGTGTAGCGCGTAACGCTAACTTGCTAATCGTCAATCCAGAGGAACCGTTCTGGGAGGATACTCCGATACCAAGCGGTCGCTTGCGAGAAGCTCCAACTGCGGCAACTCGAGCCGATGGTTTCTTGATCGTCGGAGACGATACCGACGCAACGATGGGGTTACACAATCACTTCCCCGAACATCCATGGTTCGAACTAACTCGTCAAACACCCTGTTACTGGTCACTAGGACAAGAAATTCCACGCGCATGGCCAACCAACGAAAACAAAAGCGCCACAGAAACCCGTCTCAAAGGTTCCGTCTTTGCATTTGCTGGCATCGCCCGGCCAGAGCGTTTCTTCGAAGATCTCGAAGCTGACGGCGTCACCCTGAAAGGCCAGTGCACCTTTCCAGACCACCACGAATTCCGTGCACAAGATGTCACTAGGGTCATTAAAATGGCCCAGAAGTGTGGCGCGGATACCTTGGTTACAACTGAAAAGGATGCTGTTCGCTTGCCCAGCAAAAGATTCCGACTCCCACTCAGAGTATGGGGCTATCGACTACAAACGAGTTCCCCTGAAACTCTGGTCTCCTGGCTCAAAGAGCTTACTGGACTTTCCTCAATCCCCGACGCCGCATGAACCAAAAAACACAATGAGCATTGCGGGCAGCTTCACCCTTGCTGCGGCGGCCATTATTCCCCGCCTATCATTCCCAGTGGCATCCAGTGTTGGCCGTTTTCTCGGGTCGTTGGCATGGGCTCTCGATTCCCGGCACCGTGCTGTGGCGATGAAGAACTTGTTTCTAGCGTTCCCAAAGCTCACCGAATCTCACCGGCGACAACTGGCACATAAATCTTTCCAGCAGGTTGGACGCACCGCTGTCGAGATGCTCTGGAGTACAGCTCTCAACGACCAGACTCTTGAGGACATCGCCATCTTCGAAGGACGTGAATACCTCGACGACGCCATCGCCGAGGGGCGCGGAGCCTTGATCACAACGGCCCATTTCGGCAACTGGGAACTGATGGGAGTAGCACTAGCTCACATTGGTGTGCCTATGAACGTAATTACCCGAACCATCGATGATCCCCAAGTCGAGTCTGTACTGCATGGCCTGAGAACGCGGACAGGTGCCCGTGTCATTAATAAACGCAATGGCGTCCGGCCCGCCTTGAGAGCGCTGCGAGCCGGCGAGGTTGTCGGTGTGTTAGTAGATCAAAACACTCTTCCATCTCAAGCATCATTTGTTCCATTCTTCGGCGAAATGGCGGCAACCACCCGTGTGAGTGCCCAGCTTCACGTTCGGTCCGGCGCCCCGGTAATCATGCTGTTTTGCGTACCCGAGGGCGCACGATATCGCTTTGTGATTGAGCCACTGGACACGACTGGAGTACCGACCCAAGAAACCGACAGGGTCGAGCAACTCACCGCTGCAATGACCACACAGATCGAACGCCATGTCCGCCTATGTCCCGAGGCATGGTTATGGATTCACGATCGATGGCGCTCACGCCCACCGTCGACTACCTCAAAGACGGCTAGGTGAACTGTACCTGGGCTGTGCGGTTACCGACCTGGCTCGGTGACACCTTAATGGCACTCCCGGTTCTCCGAGTCATGCAGCGGTCTTGCAAGCGTATCGTGCTTTGGGGACCACTACCTTATCTGGAGTTGCTGGCGGCATCTGGCCTGGATTCGAATTGCCTTGCCTACCACCGCCGACGTGGAATCTCCGGAGTTAGCGACGCGATCCATGCTGCAGCAGATATGCGACGTTTTCGGGCGGATGCCATCCTTCTTTTGCCTAATTCTTTTGAATCGGCATTACTAGCGACCATAGCGGGAATTCCTCGACGGGTCGGGTACGCAACTGATGGTCGTGAACTATTGCTTACTGACGTGGCTTCCGAGATTCGGCCACAACATATCGTTCACGAGGCAAATCGGTTTGCACGTCTTGCTGAGCACGCTGGATTCGACGACGCCGGACCAAATGACTATCAACTAAGTATTTCAGCGCCCGATAACCACACAGAAAAGATCCTTCCACCGTGCAGTAAGTATGTTGGCATCTTCGCTGGGTCTGCCAATGATCCTGCAAAGCGCTGGCCCGTAGATTCTTTCGCTCATTTAATCAATCTCCTGCACCAAGAATGGGGGGTGCATCCAGTACTGTTCGGAACCAATGCCGACCGTCCAGTAAACGACGCCATCATTGCAGTCTGCAAAACAGAAGTGGCTAACCTAAGTGGTATCAGCCTTACAGACCTAGCAAGAGCACTTATGCAGTGCCGCATGGTCGTTAGCAACGACACCGGTGGTGCTCACTTGTCCGCAGCACTCGGACGCCCAACGGCAGTCGTTTTTGGGCCCACGGACCCAACGCGGAGCTGCCCACGGGGAGAACATGTTGTGCAGCTTTCGAAGCAGTGTTTCTGCCAACCATGTGGTTACGATGAATGTCCACTTGATCACGCCTGCATGGAAACACTTAGTCCAGATCAAGTGTTCACCAAAGTCGAAGGGCTGTGGTGGGCTGCTCAATAACAGAATGTTTGAAACCTTCCGGGGGTATCACTGTCACAAACTGCGCATCAGATCTTCCCTGTCTACTGACCTCCTTTTCAACAAGTCACAAGTCAAGAAACAGTTCCACGGGGGGATTTTCCCTGTCCTGTTAAGGTTGTACCCTAGAAGTTGTACGGTGGTCTGCGTCACCCCTAATCTATGCTAGGTGAAAACTCGCGTTCTTATTCGCCACCCACGAACCCTATGCAGGATCTAACTCCTCCTGATCTGCCAGCGCTTTCAACCCTTTGCCCTTGGATAGACGGTTTCGCCAAGGCGCGCATTGTCGTGTGGGGTGACATTGTCGCCGACCGCTTTGTATACGGTTCCAGTACCCGTATTTCCCGTGAGGCCCCAGCTTTAGTGGTACGGCGGGAACGTGAGGAAATTCGCCCAGGTGGCGCCGGTAACGCAATGATGAACACTGCAGCACTGGGTGCTCAGGTAACCGCGGTCGGCTTTTTGGGAGGTGATGATGCTAGTCGCGAGTTGCGCACCGCCTTCGGTGCGGCGGGTATCGATACAACTCACCTCGTCGAACGCAATGACGCCCTCACACCTATGAAGACAAGGATTATGGCTGGAGGACGTCATACTGTCCGGCAACAGATCTTGCGAATAGACGCCGACCGTGGTTGGCCTGTGTCTAATGATTTTGACCAACAAATTCGAGAAGTCCTTGCGACAAGTCTCTCAGATGCTGATGCCTTGCTTATCTCCGACTACGGGATGGGTAATGTTGCCGCTGAGACCGTTTCCGAGATCACGAAACCATTGCGCGATCGTGGTGTTGTAGTTGTCGCTGACTCACGAAACGCGTTGATGAATTATCGCGGCGTCGGTGTCGTTGCCCCCAACGAGGAAGAGGTGGAAGCTGCGCTAGATATTCCGACTGGGGCACTTGGAAACGAACTTGACAACGCCGGCAGGCGCCTGATTGCAGAGTTGGAGTGTGACGCAGCCCTAATCACCCGCGGCTCTCAGGGAATGTCGTTGTTCCAAGCTAATGGTACGACAAACCATCTGCCAATTTATGGAACCGACCAAATCGCCGATGTCACCGGTGCCGGTGATGCAGTCATCGCAGCATTCACGACTGCATCTGTTGCTGGAGCATCGATGTTCGAGGCCGCCCGGATCGCCAATGTCGCCGCCGGTCTTGCGGTGATGAAGCGTGGCACCGCAACTGTCCCAGCGAATGAGCTACGAGCTGCATTGGAGGCACCAGCGTGAGTCGATACCAAACCTCGCCCATTATGGAGCCCGAAGAACTAGCCACAGTGCTTTCTACGCGTCGCCGGGAGGAAAACCTCACCATTGCTCTTGCCAATGGCTGCTTCGACCTACTACATCCAGGGCACATTGCATTCCTGCAAGGCGCTGCAGCTGAGGCAGATATTCTTGTCGTCGGCATAAACGCTGACGATACCGTGCGGGCACTCAAGGGCCGTGGTCGACCCATCATGGGAGCCCTAGATCGAGCACGGCTTGTAACCGCATTGGTAATGGTCGACTACGCCACGGTCTTCGATGAGCCAACTGCGGATCGTCTCATCGAGCTACTCCGTCCCGACGTCCACTGCAAAGGAACAGACTACAATTCGGGTGTGCCTGAGGAGGCAACAGCGCATAGAGTTGGCGCGCGCATCGCTCTTGTTGGCGGGCCTAAAACTCACAACACCACCGATATCTTGCACACGATTCAAGAAGAAGCTTGAGAGAAAGAGCCCCTCGCAGTGTATTGATCGTGCGCTTAAGCTCGATTGGTGACGTTATTCACACGCTGCCCGCTTATACCGCACTGCGCAACAGCTGGCCCTCTACTCATCTGGGCTGGGCCGTGGAGCCCGCTGCCGCGCCACTTTTACAGCGCATCCCAAACGGTCCCAGACTTCACGTTCTCGATACCCAGGCCTGGAGGCGAGGTTTCTGGCGGCGAGAGTCTCTTCGATCCATGCGAGGAACCATAGGCCAACTCCGTGAGTCACGGTACGAGCTAGCACTCGATTTCCAGGGCCTAACCAAATCAGCAATTTTTGCCCGTCTTTCCGGTGCCCAAGTTTGGGGGCTTGCCAACCGCGATCTCCGTGAGCCGCTTGCGTCTCGACTCTATGACGTCAGCGCTTCCCCCTCGGACCGCGAGGGGCACATCATCGAGCGCAGCCTGCACCTTGCTGAGACAGCCGGTGTCTCCATCTCGAAATCTTACTTTCCTCCTGTTTACAACAATGAAGATGCGAGCCTGGTCGCGACCGAACTTGACCGATTAGGTACCGACCAGTTCATCGTTATGCACGGATCCGCCAACTGGCAGAGCAAGCGATGGCCACTGGAACAACAAGCCATTGCAGGTCGAGACCTATATCGTCAGACGGGCATGACTGTTTTTTGGATCTGGGGTCCAGGAGAAAAACACGAGGCACATCACATAGCAGCCACCGCTGGTGAAGGAAATATGGCAGCATTCTCCACCACTCTCCCCCAACTCGCTGCGTTGTTAAGGCGTGCCCAGTTGTTTGTCGGCGGTGACAGTGCACCGTTTCACTTGGCGGTCGCCAACCAAACACCATCAGTGGGGATTTTCGGACCGACTTCGCCGCATCGGCTCGGGCCTATTAATCCGGCTGACCAGGTGGTCACTAGTCTTCAACCTTGTTCCTACTGTCACCAGAGACGTTGCCCTTTGGGTACGCGAGCTTGCCTCGAAACCCTAACCGCTAGCGACGTGGTCGCCGCAGCTCTCAAACGACTATCAACATCGGTTGCTAAGGTAGGCTAATCAACCTCATGCTGGCTGAATTCACAAGACGATGGCGACGCTGGGTAGCACACAACCGTGTCCGGGTCACAATTATTGTCATCCTCATCTATGTTGCCTTCAGCAACCCACATTGGAGCGGTCTGACGGTTGGGGTGATCCTAATCATCATGGGACAAGCAGCACGTTTCTGGGGAGCTGGTTACCTCGAAAAAAACGTTAAGCTGGCTCGCGGTGGTCCATACCGTCTTGTTCGTCATCCGTTGTATTTCGGTAGCTTCCTGATGGGCCTAGGACTTGCAGTTAGTGTCGAGGATGCAGCTTGGTGGGCATTCGGCTACGTACTACTGTTCATCGCATTCTTCTTACCCGCGATCCACGTCGAAGAGCTACGCTTGCAGTCAATTTTCGGCGCCGAATACCAGGACCTGATGGTCGAGGTCCCCGGACTCGTGCCGCGGCTCGCTCCCCCACCTAGCCCTCCGCAGCAGCCTACCGAAACCTCATTCTCATGGGCCCGAGTGGCCAGTAACCGCGAGGTCCGTTCCGTGGTCGCAATGGTGGCGATTGTAGCCCTACAAGCTGTGAAGATTATTTCTGGTTGATCTCTCATCTTCAGCGCGAATTACCCGGATGCGGTTGATGACCTCGACCACCCCGCGGACACGAGAGATTCGGAGCAGCACAGCGCTGATTGATTCCATCTCAGATTGGACACCGTAGAGCACAACGATACCTTCCTTGGTCTCAACGCGCAGATCGGCAGCGATGATCCCTTTTTCATCCTCGATGATGCGGATGATCTCTGCAGTGATCCGTCGATCCTCGAGAACAAGCCTCTCTTCAAAGCTCGCACGGGCTGCACATCCTCCTACGGGAACTGCTGACGTCATGAGGACCGCTATGAATGTCAGTGAACTAGTAAGTCCACCTCGGATTCTGTTCAATACTCGCCTCTTATGTGGAAAAAGGCGGAAGCGCCTGGGAATCGAACCCAGCAACGCCGCCTTTCGACGACGTCCATCGGATTTGAAGTCCGAGAGGGCCACCAGACCCTATTCGCTTCCTTTCAAGGTCAAACCTTTGGCTATCAGCAACTTCCATTGATTCCGAAAAGCTGCTGGCCCAGCCGAAACTGGCCGATCACTCATATTGCTCCCGTTGCAGCGACAGTCGACTTCCTCAGAGAGTCACCAACGCCCACTTCTTTGAAATGTGCAAACGTTTCAGGTTGTACCGTTGAACACGTATTCGATCTCCTCTATAAACTACCTTGCGTGAGCCTACTCTCAAGGAAGATCCAGGTGTTTCCCGAGGTGCTGGTTGCGTCTCCGTTATCTTCTGTTTGTACTGTGGCAACTCGCCCCCAAAGTACTTTTAACTTAATTGTTGGGGGCACGTACATTCTCCCGCTAGTGAGATCCCTCTTGATTCCATCCGTGTTCATCCACAGGCGCTCAGTCCGAGCATCGAAAATATTCCATTGATGTTCGCACGAAACCGAACCAGTTTCGCCCTCCTTTCTGTCTCCTTCATCTTGGGGGTTTACCTTCTTCGCGTAGCTCTCTGGGGACCAATACCGCTCATAGGTATTCCGATAGATGATGGATACGAAAGAGCAAGTGGAGTAGTGCATGTTCACACCACCCTCTCAGACGGAGGCGGAACCCCTGAAGACGTGATCGCCGCAGCGCGCCGTAATGACCTTGATTTCGTTGCGATTACCGACCACAACAACCTCGACGCGTTTCCCTATGCCGGTTATCACGGCGAAACTCTCGCCCTGGTGGGATCAGAACTCTCAACGACTGTGGGTCATATGCTTGCCTTGGGACTAGAGAAAGATCCCGGTTTTCGTTTTTCAGGGAACGCGACCGACGGACTCGTCGATATCCATGATCTTGGCGGATTTGCGTTCGTAGCTCACCCGCTGTCCCCAAGGAACGACCTTCAATGGTCGGCTACGGATCTTCCCGGTCCTTGGGGCATAGAAATCATCAACGGGGACAACCAGTGGCGTCGGGCTGGACTTCGTTCAATCACAACATTGGCCTTGTTCCAGCTGAATCAGCCATACACGCTCCTGAGGATCATGACTCCCCCAAAGGATACTCTGACCTACTGGGACGAAATGCTGGAGAAGCGTGATGTCATTGGAATCTTTGGTGCTGACGCTCACAACCGACTGCCCATCACCGATGGGTGGTCTTTAAGGTTTCCTTCTTATAACTCACTTTTCTCGGTGGCCCAGAATCACCTGCTGCTTAACAATCCTCTTTCGGGTGAGGCAGACATTGATCGGGCTCTGATGCTCGACGCGCTCAGAGAAGGACGTTTTTATATTGGTCTTGACGGCCTGGCCCCAGCCAGCATGTTTTCCTTCATCATCGAATCCAAGGACGCTCGGCGGTGGACTATGGGGCAGAGTGTTCCATACGAGCCCGATTTGCGTGTTCGTGCCGGCGGCCATGTTCCCGTAGGTGCCCAAATCCGACTCTTGCGGAACGGAGAAGTGTTCGCTGAAACCTTGGAGACTCTCAATATCCCACTGCCCGGAGTCGGAGTCTATAGGGTCGAGGTCGCTGTGGATGGCTGGCAAGTACCGTGGGTTATCTCAAACCCAATCGCGGTGTTTGAACGTGAGAGGCTTTTAGTTCGCAAGGCTGACTGGCCTTCCAAGTCAAAAACTATCGAAGCGTCCGAAATCCTTGATGATTTCAACAGGAGTACGGGCTTCGTAGCGAGTCGAGACACAACATCGACGATCAACGAAAGTCTCCTTGACCCGGCTGGGGACAGGCACAACGATGGTGCAATTCGTATGTCATTTCGTCTAGGTCAGCCTACCCTGGACCATCCGGATGTTTTTGTTGCTTTGGTTAACTTGGAAGACCGGAACCTGGAAGGTCGTGAGGGAATGACGTTCTGGATCCGAGCTGACGGAGTGTATCGAATGTGGGTACAGGTTCGTGACGAGAACCTTGCCTCGACCGATGAGTCCACGGAGTGGTGGTTCAAGTCAGTGAAAACCAAAACGGATTGGGAGCAGGTGTGGGTCCCGTTCACTAGTCTCCGGTCAATCAATCCTCAAACCGACGGACAACTAGATCTTGACAAGATCCGCGCGATTGTCTTCGTGATCGATAAAGGTGCGATGAAGCCGGGCAGTCAAGGAACAATCTGGCTGGATGAGCTCGGTGTGTATTGAAGTCAAGTGCATAAGACCAAAGCGGCGAGTAACTACACCTAGCGTGAAAATGGCCATGCATGTCTAGAGACCGCGTGTTTGCCGCTATCTAACGATTGCAATTTTAGTCGCCGCGCGACTGGCTATCGCTCTAATACCACCGTTTACCGCTCACTATCACAGCAGCTGCGAATGCGCAGGAGCAAACTTCCCGGGACCAATTCAGCTAGAATGAAGAGCTGACCCCCTGAGGAGCAATACTTCATGAGTGAGAAAGTTGAAATGGAAACAAAGCGGGAAAAGGGGCAAGTTAGTGAGCAACTTGGACGTGTCTGGAGTGAGATCAAACAAATCTCCAAGCAAGTCGAGCGCGAAACCCGCAAAAGCGGCCGCGTTTCCCGCCTCAGACTCGAGATACACAGGCTTCGCAGGGAAAAAAAGGTGGCCCAATCCCAGCTTGGGCAAGCTGTCCATGCAGCGCTCCAGGAGCATGGTGACTCAATTGCGCTTTCTGAAGTCGAGGAACTCGCTAACAGCGCCGCCACAATCAATATTTTAATCGAGAAAATCATCGCCAGGGAAGCAGAAGTCCAGCAACTCCGCCAAGCCGAACCGGGTGACGATCAGCCACTTGAAACATCTGGAGAGGTCGCCTGATCCGTCTGCAGGGGATAGAGTTTCACTTTCGGTTTTCAAACCATCGTGCGGTGAACATCAGGTCTACGGTGGGGCTGTAGCTCAGCTGGGAGAGCGCGTGACTGGCAGTCACGAGGTCAGGGGTTCGAGCCCCCTCAGCTCCACTTGGTTTTGTATCCGAGGAGTGTCGGATGACGAGCCGACTCTTGCTTTCTCTAGTAACGGTTGGAACCTTTATGGCAGGTGCTTATGCCCCAGCCGGAGGTCCTCCGAGCCAAATCGAAGTTGTGCTTCGCGAGGGTACAAATCTCGCGGCAGCGCTGTCCCCAGACGGTGAAACACTGGCAATCGACCTGTTGGGCTCAATCTGGGTCATCCCGGACTCGAATAACGTCGCCCACCGCATCACCGATGAACTCAGTGATGCCCGCCAGCCGGATTGGGCGCCCGATGGTCAACGAATCGCTTTCCAAGCTTACCGTGATGGAAACTGGCACATCTGGAGCATCGCCAAAAATGGCCAGGACCTAAGACAACACACTTTTGGGTTGTTTGACGATCGCGAGCCAGCTTGGTCACATGACGGAAGCCGAATCATTTTTTCTTCGGACCGAAGTGGTAACTACGACATCTGGGAGTTGAACGTTGCAAGTAGTCTGGTCACCCAAATTACCAACGGTCCCATGCCGGACTTTGCACCCGTCTTCTCTCCCGACAGTAGCGCGATTGCCTACGTGAAATCTCAAGATCCAGGGGGGCGAATTCTTGTTCGCCAGGCTGATGGCACTGAACGCGTTGTCGCTCAGGTCGAAGGAGAGATTGCGGGCCCATCGTTCAGCCCGGACGGCAACCATCTAATTTTCAACGAAATCGGCCAGGGGTCGAGTCGTTTGCTGTTGCTGGAGTTGGAAGTTGAAACATCCGACGACGAGCCACGTACGGTATCTAGTTCAGGTGAAGACGTTTTTCCCTTCCGGGCTGCTTGGATATCTAACAACGAGTTCCTTTACACAGCTGATGGCAAAATTAAGCATCAGCGGCTCCTTGAAGACAATTTGGGCAGCCTTTCAAAGCAATCACCCGAAATAGTTGAGTTTGAGGCGCGTGTAACATTCAATCGAGAACCATACGAACGGCGGCGACGCGACTTTGATTCTACGAAGCCTCAACCAGTACGCGGGATCGTCTCGCCCTCGATTTCGCCGGCGGGCGATGCCGTTGCTTTCGTGGCGTTAGGAGACCTATGGTTCTTACCAGTAACCCAAGCTACCGGAAAAACTGACTCGCGGAATCCCTCGAGTTCATCAGGCACCATACCCGTCCGCCTGACGTCGGATCCCTTCATCGAACTCGACCCTGCATTTTCGCCAGACGGGCAACAACTGGCGTTTGTAACCAACCGTGCGAGCACCCTAGATATCTGGCTGCGAGACCTTGCCACAGGCAACGAAAAGCAGCTCACTAATCTGCCGGGGCATGAGCTCGCTCCATCGTTCTCCCCTGACGGCTCTAAGTTAGCTTTCCTCGATGAAGCTGGGCGGGTTATGGCAGTAGAAGTTGACTCAGGAGAGGTGGCCACGCTACATACAGCTCTGCGCTACCCTGGTCGCCCAACGTGGGGGCCCGATGGCCGTACAGTAGCAGTGGCCGCTCTGACCCCATACTCGGGGCGCTTTCGCGAGGGCCGCAACGAGTTTCTGCTGATTTCCTTGGATGGGGCCAACGATCGCTTGGTCTCGCCGTTCCCACATCGATCTATAGGAACTAGGAACTACGATGGGCCAATCTGGGCGCCAAGCGGACGCAAAATCGCATTCACGGCCAGCGGCGCTTTGTGGGTGGTCGATGTAAATCCCTATGGCGAACCAATCAGCCCCGCTCGTCGGCTAACCAACGAACTCGCTGACAGTCCAAGTTGGACCGCCGACACTGCCAGCATTGTCTATCTCAACAACGGACATCTTAAGCGGGTCAAGCTAGCAGATGGTCACATCGAAGAGATTCCCATCAACCTTACCTGGCGAAGACACAACCCGGTTAGTCGACGTTTAGTTCACACGGGATACATGTTTGATGGGCAAACCGATCGACTTCGTACCGATGTGGACATCATTATTGACGGACACCGAATCGCCGCAGTCGAAAACCACTCCGCTTCGCTCCACGAAGAGGTGCGCCAACAAGCGCGGGAGAAAAACGAAGCCTCTAAGACTTCGATTTCGGACCCGATCTTCGATGCCTCTTCGTTAACCGTCATCCCCGGTTTGATTGAGATGCACACGCACCAGTCACCCGTCACCCACCGTATCTGGCTCGCCTATGGGGTAACAACGGTCCGCGAGCCAGTAACCAATGCATACCAGGCAGTTGAGATGCGTGAGGCGATCGCTGCAGGTGTGCGGCCGGGTCCGCGGGAGTTTTTCACTGGTGAAAGTTTTGATGGGAGTCGGATTTACTACTCGAGTTCAATGGCCCTCGACGCTGGCGCCGAAATCGATTTACAGTTGGAACGAGCTAACCTTCTTGGCTACGACCTAGTTAAGACCTACGTCCGGCTGCCGGACGTGGTGCAGAAGCGGATAGTGGAAGGAGCACATCGATACGGAATTCCCGTGACTTCACATGAGTTGTATCCGGCTATGACCTATGGCACCGACGGTGTTGAGCACATTCGTGGGACCAGTCGACGCGGGTACTCTCCAAAGGTGAGCCAGCTCAACCGAAGCTATCAGGATGTGATCGATTTGCTCGCTGCCTCGGGGATGACGCTCACACCAACCATGGGAATCGCCGATGGTTCACCAGGCGCGGGAGCATTCTGGCTAGCGGTTGCAAGGGACCCATCGCTACTCAATGATCGGCGGTTTCGTGAGCTGTTTCCGGCGACTTTAGTACATCAAGTCACGCAACAGGCAACTGATTTACGTCAAGATCCGCGCCGACAAAACGCTATGGTCACAGAACTCATCATGCCTTATGGTGACACCCTTCGTCGCCTTATCGCGGGTGGAGGTAAGGTTGTTGCCGGAACTGATTCGCCAATCATCCCGCCCGGCATTAGCCTGCATACTGAGATACAGAACTTTGTTGAAGGCGGACTGACCCCATTTCAAGCTCTCCAAACCGCAACAGTATGGGCGGCGGAGGCCTTGGGAGCGGGAGAAGATCTAGGAACCATTGAGCCGGGCAAATTAGCGGATCTCGTGATCATCAAAGGAGACCCTTTGAGTGACATCCGAGCAACGTGGAACATCCACACCGTGATCAAAAACGGCAAAGCATATTCGCTTGATGACCTATTGCATTGAGATTTCGAATGGTTGCGTTCCAATCCTTCTCCCAACTTGAAAACGTGGGGCGATATTCCAGGCACCTAATGCTATGAGAACGTCATTCCAGATTGTCGTGGCGGAGCCTTTACCAGATTGGGTCCGTGGCTTTTATACATCCGAGTTGCCTCCCGACAACTTCAGCTTGCATTGGTTGAATGAAGGTAGCGGCACCGAGAGCCTAGAGGCAATCGGCGGCGCGGACGCGATTGTGACCGGGAAACAACGAATAACGGCAGCGATGATAAATGCTGGAGGCCCCAGCCTTAAACTCATTCAGGTACAGGGACGCGCCCCGTGGGCGGTTGACCTCGAAGCTGCAGCCGCGGCTAACGTCCCAGTTTCATTCATGCCCCATCGAGGCGCTATTGCAGTTGCTGAACATACGCTGGCACTAGCGTTAGGTGTCTACCGGAAGCTGGTTCCGGGCCATTTACAGACTGCCTCAGCGGCCTACAAGGATCTCGGTGTAGAACCTGTGTTGACCGATGAACGCACGATCGCTTTTAACTGGATGCGGTTCGACGACTTGAGCGAACTCTACGGTAAGGTGCTCGGCCTAGTGGGCCTCGGCGATATAGGGCTGGAGGTTGCACGTCGAGCACGATCTTTCGATATGGAGGTTCTGTACACGAAACGCACGCCGATCCCTCCTGAATTCGAGAAAACCCTGCGGCTCAGCCACGTCTCCCTCGAAGACATCGTCTCTCAGTCGGATATCCTTAGCCTGCACGCACCTCATACGCCCCAAACTGAGGGCATTATCGGAGCGAGTCAACTGGCTTTAATGAAGCCAACTGCGGTCCTTATCAACACATCACGCGGCGGACTCATCGACGAAGACGCGCTTGCTATCTGTCTAGGTGAGCGAAGGATCGCCGGTGCTGGTCTCGACGTATTCAGAATGGAACCTCTTCCCACAGGTCATCCGTTCATGGATCTGGACAACGTACTGTTAGCCCCGCATGTTGGCGGTGGCGGAGGAGGGGGCCAGAAAGGTATGGCAAGCGACGTGATAACTAACATCGCCCGAGTCGCGCAAGGTCTCCAGGCGGAGCACCTGTTTGAGCTAACAGATCGTGCGGTGTGGTTGTGATCAGTGATCCGATCCTGTTGCTAACGTTCATGTTTGCCGTGGTGGCATTTACCCGCTGGTTGGAAGGCCGGGTTCTCTTCATTGAGAAAATTAGCTCCGCAGTAGTGTGCACATTGCTTGGCATCACGCTCGCGAATTTGGGGATCATCCCGTTTACTTCTCCGACACAAGATGCGGTGTACGAATTCGCTGTTCCCTATGCCATCGTGCTTATCATCCTGGGCTCGGACCTCAAGCAGCTTGCGGGAGCCGGACGCCCGATGATCTTGGCGTACCTATTTGCTGGCGCGGGGAGTTTCGTAGGGGGAGCAATCGCTGGCGTAGTCCTTTCTGGTTGGATTGGACCTGAAACATGGAAGCTTAGCGGCGCGTTTTCGGGCGCATTCGCTGGCGGCGGGATGAATTTTGCTGCAGTTGGCCGAGGCCTGGAGATCGATCCCGGTACATTTGCAGCCGCAGCCGTCGCTGACAACCTATCAACGGTTCCCTACCTGCTCGCCCAAGTTGCTCTCGTTTCAGTCCTCGCGCCGATTTTCGCGCGCAGGTTAGCGCACACACTAGTCACCTCAGGAGTGGAAACGTCCGACACGACCAACCAGCCGCAGGCGGCCGAAGAAGCTGGGGCCGGTGCTATAGACGAAGTCCGACGTGGGTGGATTGAAACCACCATGAGTATTACTGACATCTCGATACTCGGTGCTTTGCCGTTGCTAGCCCTCTGGATAGCCCGGCAGCTAGCCACACAGCTACCCGCGATCCCAGAGGTATTGTGGCTAACGACGTTCGCGATGGTGATCGCTCAGTTACCAATCATCAAGCGACTGCGCGGAGCAGCGGTGGTGTCGTACTTCGCCTTACACGTTTTCTTCATCGTCCTAGGCTCCTCGTCGATGCTCTCTGAAGTGGTTAAGGCGGGGGTTCCTATCTTCACTCTGATGATCGCAATCCTTCTGGTGCACATGATAGTGGCCTATGGCCTAGGCTGGATGGCCCGAATAGACCTGGCTACCGTATCGGTAGCCAGCCAAGCGGCAATCGGCGGGCCAGGATCAGCGTTAGCTCTATCGATGGCAATGAAGTGGAACCAGTTGGTAACCCCGGGGGTCATCGTGGGCATCTTCGGCTATGCGCTCGGCAACTACCTTGGTTTCGCCTGTGCCTGGCTCGTGGCAACGTTGGTTTGAGAAAGAGCCTAGAGGGAACCGACGCCGTGGTTACTGGGGCCGGCAGAGGACTCGGACGCGGCGTTGCTCTCGCCCTGGCCGCAGACGGGGCTCGAGTGTGGGCCTGCGACCGCACCACCAGAGAGCTAGATGAAACTGCCGCAGCAATCGAACAAGCTGGTGGCCAGGTGCAAACACTGCGTTTCGATCTGGCAGAAACATCTGCATGCCGTGAGCTGATTACGGAGGTCACAACCACGGCAGTACATCTACAAGTACTAGTCAATGCCGCTGCGGTGCTGAAGGAGGCTACGGTCGCCAAAACGAGCTTCGAGGACTGGGCGTCTACACTGGCAATCAACCTCACAGCGCCTTTTGTGCTCACGCAAGGCTTTCTCCCTAGCATGCTTGAGAAGGGTGGCTCGGTAATCAACGTGTCATCGCGCGCTGGCATCGCACCTTTTACGAGTGAGGCTGCCTATTGTGCCTCCAAATACGGCCTGGAAGCGCTCACTAAGTGTCTGGCTCTGGAGTTCGATACACTGCCACTTAGCGCTAACACAATCACACCAGGCCTGCGCATAAAGCCAACCGGGCTCACCGAAAGACAAGCCGCCGAAGCCGAGCCGAAACAACAGCAGCAATGGTCCGACCCGATCGAACTAGCGCCAGCGTTCACATTTCTTGCCCGACTTACAGGGGAAGTCCAGGGACTTCGCTTCAATGGCGAACGACTGTCAGCAGCACTGAACGAAGAAGGGGTAGATGGTGTCTTGGCCCGTATTACAGAGCTAGCCAAATGAGTGATTACACAGCATCAAGTACAAAGCGCGCTTTGGCACAACGCATTACCGTGCATAGTGGAACTTCCGTACCATCTCTCGAGATACGTGCAGAGCCATTAGATGCAGGACTGCTCGAAGACTTGCGCGACCACCTGCTCGCTGGCGAGACGCATTACACCACCAGGCCTGGTGTCCTTGAACTACGTCAGCAGCTCGCCCGACGAATCACTATAACTGGCGGGCCAGAATACGACGCAGAACGGGAGACCATCATTACGGCCGGTGAAGGAGAAGCACTTTTTGCCACTCTTCTGGGATTGGACTTTTCGGAAGGTTCTCGAGTCTCTGCAGATGATGACGGTGGGCGACACTCGAAGCTTTTCGCCATTCTTGGGATACAAGTCGTGCAGCCGACGGATGCAAACATGGCCCCTCCCTTACTTGAATACTCTGAGCTAGCTACTGACGAAACTGGTGCAGATACTACAGGCAGGGACCATCTCCCCCAGGAATCGATGGAGGGTGACACACCCTATCAAACAGACGAAAAAATGAAGTGCATCGTCAATGTCGGCAGCTTAGCGTTCGGTGATTCCACTTTTGGCTGGCCTGCCGTGGATCCACACACCGTAGTGATTGGCAACTTCGATGGACTTGCCGGAATCAGTTCGTTTCGACTCGGCTATGTCGTTGGTCCGAAAACTTTAGTCAAGAAGATCATGACATGGAAGCAGGCCTTTTCCATCTGTACAGCAGCACCTTCGCAGCGTGCCGCCATCTGGACACTCGATCAAAAAGGCTCCTGCAAGCAATGAAAAATCGTGTGGTGTCATCGGGCGAAAAGGCAACCTCGCTGCGCTATAACCTCATGGAACTTGCCGCCGAAAAGAATGATGTCATCTCGCTCGGTCGCGGCGACCCGGACCTTGATACCCCCGCTGAAATCATTGAGGGGACTTCGCGTCGGATGCAGACAATACCTTCTTCCATACCCGTCCGCGGACTTCTCGAACTGCGTCGCAGCGTCGCCAACCACTATCAGATTACGAAAGGCTTAGACTTCGACCCGGAGCAGGAAATCATCATTACCAATGGTGGCCAAGAGGGCTTGTTCCTGACCATGCTAGCTCTTGTAAATCCCGGAGATAGTGTAGCGACGCCTGACCCACGGTATTCGTCATACGACCAAGCGATCGGCGCTGCCGGTGGAAGTATCGTCGAAATTCCTACTGGGAAAGACCTACGTTTTGAACTTGATGCGGATGACCTTCGCCAAGGTATTCAGGCCGCCAAAATTCTCGTGCTCGTGAACCCAAGCAACCCGACGGGAGCACTTGTACGCGCGGACGGCGTACAACGCATAGCTGAAGCAGCGCGTGACCTAGATATCGTGGTGGTTTCCGATGAAATTTACGAAGAAGTTGTCTACGACAATCAGAGACTATTGTCGACTGTCGCCTGCGAGGGAATGCGGGAGCGTACAGTGACTTTGTCGGGTTTCTCCAAGGCCTATGCGATGACAGGTTTTCGCGTTGGGTATTTGGTCGGGGACCCAGCCTTCATTGACGCAGTGGAAAGGATCAAGGCGGCAACATCTGGCCCATGCCCACTGCTGTCCCAGAACGCAGCACTTACTGCTCTGGAAGAAGCACCGCATGTTCCTGCGGAATTCCGTACGATCTATCAGCGAAGGCGCGATTGTATGACTGCCGGCCTGGACGCCATGGGAATTTCCTATGGGCACCCGGGCGGCGGACTATTCATGTGGGCAGATATTTCACCCTTTGGTGTTCCCGCCGAAGAATTTTGCTTGGATGTCCTGCGTCAGACCGGTGTGTTGATGTTCCCCGGAAAATCATTTGGGCAAAAGTGGGAGTACTTCGTGCGTATCTCATTACTGGCCAAGGAGGCCAAGATTACTGAGGCACTCGAACGCTTAGGAGACCATATTGAAAAGCTCCGCGTAGGCACGAGATGAAAGGGGAACTTTTGATTCAGGGCGGCACCCTGGTAACGGCCTCGGAGTCGACACGTGCTGACCTATTGGTCCGTGATGGCAAAATTGCATCGATCGGATCCCAGCTACCAAATACCAGCACGGTAATCGACGCGCGTGGGAAATTGGTGATGCCTGGCGGTATCGATTCTCATGTCCACTTGCAACACCCTATCGATCGTCTATCGATCGAAACAGCCGATGACTTCCACACTGGGACAGTCGCGGCTGCATGTGGTGGAGTCACGTCGATTGTCGACTTTGCGCTGCAGCGCCATGGTGAGACCCTGCGTCAAGCCGTACGCAGACGGCTCAGAGATGCCAATGATAAACCGGTGATCGACTACGGATTTCACATCATCGTTACCGATGTACGGGATGATGTGCTTGAAGAGATACCCGCTCTCATAGAAGAAGGGTTTCCCTCGTACAAGATCTACATGACCTATGCGGACAAGGTCGTGCACGACGACGCCCTGTTGCGCTTACTTGAAGTAACAGCAGCGAACGATGGCCTTGCTTACCTGCACTGTGAAAACGACTGCGCGGTGAACCATCTTATTCATGGCTTCATCTCTAGCGGAAAGACGGGGCCTGAATTTCACCCGCAAAGTCGCCCTCCCTTGGTCGAAGGGGAGGCTACGCACCGGGCTCTGGTGCTCGGAGAATTGGCTGACGCCCCGCTCTGTATCGCACACGTCACCTCCTCAGATGCGCTACGACACGTTCAAAAGGCTCGGGCTCGAGGCTTACCTGTAGTATGCGAGACCTGTCCGCAATACCTCGTATTGACGGACAATGAGTACAATCCCAAGCGTGGTTTCGAAGCCGCCAAGTTTGTCTGTAGTCCGCCGTTGCGCGGCGCCGAACACCACGAGGTGCTGTGGGAAGGCCTCGCTGACGGCTCGATTCAGCAGGTTGCTTCCGATCACGCACCGTTCCGCTTTACGGACCAGAAGGAACAAGGGCGCGGCAATTTCACTCGAATTCCCAATGGTCTTCCCGGCATCGAGACACGCTTAGCGTTGATTTACACCGAGGGTGTAAAAACCGGGCGGCTAACCCAAGAGGAATTTGTAGCGCTTGTTTCGACCCAACCAGCTCGGATCTTTGGTATGTATCCGAAAAAGGGTTCATTACAGGTTGGTGCGGATGCAGACTTGATACTCATCGACCCGCAGCGAGCAATACAAATCGCCCACGAAAAGCTTCACTCCAACGTAGACTACAGCCCCTTCTCGGGGATGCTCCTATACGGCATGCCAACGCTGACATTGTCACGTGGCGAGGTGATTAATCGTGACGGGGTGTTCGATGCGACGGCTGGGCGAGGTGAGTTCATAGCACGAGACACGTGCGACCGGACAAGGCTACCCTGAAGCCCCTGACAACAGGTCATCGCGAGTTTCGTCGATAATTCCGAAGAAACAGCACCACTCACCCGCGGATACGGACGGTCGGGACCGCAGGCCGAATACAACACCATCGCAAGGCGCCCTTACTTCGGCGGCGACCATGCCATGCAGGTTATAGATTTGCCCCAGCAAGGTATTCGCATCGATCGGCTCTTCGAAGCGAAGGTCAGCATTGCCAACAAACATTCCTGAAGCTGGCGCCAATAACGCCTCCTGGTGCCCCATCCGCCAAGCGCGAACATACTGTGCCTCCCCTCCGATCATCCCGTAGTGACGCAGCACATTTACGTAACTACCGGCGAGATCGGCAGCAACAACGTGGAAATCATTGGTCAGGCTGCGGCAGTTACCACCCAGTTCGATAGTGATCCCGGCTTTGCCGAGTTCGGCGATCTTTGACGATGGGTTGGCCGCACCGGTAGGGGCGCGAAATACCAAATCCCATTGTGGCCCCATCGCTCCGGCTAGCTCAAGGCTCTGAGGGTTGTCGGCAGCGAAAATCATGTGGGCTAAATAAGAGTGATCACCCCCCGAATGGATTGCAATCTGAAGGTCGCAAATCGGCTCCATAGCCATCCAGTGAGCCCAGGCAGTCCGTTCGGTTGGGTAGCCTTCCGCGCTTCCTGGATAGATCCGGTTCATGTCATAGGAGAAGGTGTCCGCCGGGTTGCCACGAGTACCAGCAGCAAACGCCGGCACGTTGATCGCCGGCACGCCAACTATCGTGCCGTTTAACTGTCCAGGGTCAATCAATTCCAGCAGCTGGAATATGGAGAAAGCACCTTCCGGTTCGTCACCATGCGTTGCTCCGTTGAGCCACAACACCGGCCCATCCTGGACGCCACGACAAACGATGATCGGGATATCGGCGGTCCCACCACGGAGATCTATATCCACCGGGATTCCGCCACGGCTTACGCTGCCACGTTCGGCCGAGACGCTTCCAATGTGAAGGAGGTCAGTCACTTTCATTTCTCCAATGAACCCGCCGCGCTTGCGACGGGAAATGTAACGCCGAGTTCAACGGACAGATCACGAAGTCGCTCAACCGTTTCTAGATCGATGGGAATACCATGTTCGAGTCTTTCACTAGCCCGTCTTTGCTCAGCCGCACCCGGAAGCATCACAGGCTGATCAACATCAATTGGTGGAACAGACAGAACCTCTTCGACGAATTCATCGAGACGCGAATGAAAATCGGAACGCTTCTGGAACGCTTCTGGATCGATGGCGATCATAACGTGGCCTACGCCATAGTTAGTATCATCCTGAAACACAGATCCACCAAACAGTGCGCCCGTCATCACGCCACACAGCACATCGGTTACTAGGCTCAGGCCGTAACCCTTATGTTCACCGATTGGTAGTAACGAACCTTGCATGGCACTGCCAGGGTCCGTGGTGCGCGTACCGTCGGGCGTCAACGCCCAGTTATCAGGCATTGGTACACCGGCACGCTCGAACCATCGCATCATTCCCTTCCCGGATTGGGTAAGAGCCATATCGAGCAGAATCGGATCGTTCCCTTTAGATCGTGGAATCGCAATCCCCCAGGGGTTGGTCCCAAGAGCTGGGTCCATCGCGCCCCACGGCGCCATCTCTGCACCGGCGTTAGTCTGAGCGATCCCTATCAGATCATTCCGGGCTGCAAGCATCGCATGGTATCCAGCAATGCCGAAGTGGTTACTGTTGCACACTCCGACCATCCCAATGCCACTCTTTCTTGCTTTCTGGATAGCACCGGACATGGCACGCTGCCCAGCAACGTAACCAAACCCCTTGGCAGCATCGAGCAAGGCGGTGGCAGCGTTATCCCGCACGTATTCCATTGCCACACCTGGAACAATGCCCCCGTTGCCCACCCTTCGAGCGTAGCGAAACAACTTTTCGAGACCCTGATGCTGCCCTGGGTGCCACCAAAGGCTGGCGGTAATTAGCCCATCGGCTACTATGCAACGTTCTTCCGTAGAAGCACCCATCGCCGCCAACATGGACTCAACATACGAGCGTAAGACACTTTCTGGATAGCACACGACGTCTACCCGACCATCTAGATCGTAGGCGATGAACCTTGCTCCCCGGCGTCAATCCGCCGCGTACGGTTGCACGAGTTCGACAGTGATGCCTGCCAGTTGATCCGGATAGACAGTCGCAGAACGACCTTCTTCGCTTTCGATAATACCGCCACCATAAAATGGCAAGCCAAGCTGGGACAGACGTTTCACGTCAGCATCGAGATCTTTAGTTTGTAGAGATAAGTGATCGAGTCCCTCGCCTCGTTGGCGCAAGAATTCGCCTGTTGGCGACTCGTCCTGGTCATGCACCAGGTGAAGCCAGCACTCATTGTTAAAGGGTATGCGGGCCTCGAACAAAACACCGGAGTCAGCTCCCGTGGAATCACCGGTCTGGATATCGCGGGCCTCTAATCCAAAGAGATGTTCGAAGCGCTCGCAGCTATGCCGCACGTCGTTCACTGCCAAGCCGAGGTGTTGGAGACCAACAATCTTAAGCGTTTCACTGACCGGTTTGCCGAGCGCCTCAGCAGGGTATACCCAACTCGTTTCATTCTCCTGAATAAGCTCTACCGTCAGGCCGGGAAGTTGGTCGGGAAAAACAAACGCTTCATAACCATCGTTGGCCGGGAATATCCGGTCCTCAAAGATCGGCACACCAATCTCTCGAAGATGCATTACATCACCCTCGATATCGTCGGTTTCAATGGCAATGTGTTCAAGTCCCTCCCCACGCTGGCACAGGAATTTGTTGACACGAGCTCGCTCGTCCCAGTTTTGCACCAAGTGCAGCCAGCACTCATTGCCGAGCAATATGCGAGCATCGTATTGCATGCCCTTGCCCTGGTCGTCACGAAAATCGCAAGACTTTAGCCCGTACAAAACCTCAAAACGCTCACAGGTATCCTTCAGATTTTTCACGACGATACCAATGTGCTGGAGACGTATAAGAGACATATTCAAGTTCCGGGATAACTGAAACGAAAAGAAATTATAGAGTATTGGAGTTGTTCCAACTCTTATTAACATTTGGAGGCTGTTTTGAACCTCGTTGCAAGAGTATTTGTCTTTGGTTTCTTGAGTTTCCTGTTTGCAACACCCGTTGTCGCCCAGGAGCACCTCAGTGCAATTCGCGCCGCGCGCTTGATCGACGGCAGTGGAGCTCCACCGATCAACGACCCCGTCGTATTAGTACACGGTGACACAATCATGGCCGTCGGCACTGCCGCGGATGTGTCGATTCCAGCCAGCGCTCAAATCATAGACCTGGGAGACTTGACCATCCTTCCCGGCCTTATCGACTGCCATGTTCACATCACCGGCACGCCAGGCGATGGCGGTGACACGCAAGCGCTACGTGAAACAGAAGGGCATGGCGCCATTCATGGGGTGGTGAATGCCAAAACCACACTAGAGTCCGGTTTCACTACCATCCGTAATACTGGTTCTAATAGCTACGGCGATATCGCGGTGCGTGACATGATCAACGCTGGTGTGATTCCGGGCCCACGCATCTACGTAGCCACTCGTGGCCTGGGAATCACTGGGGGGCACGCAGACATTAACGGCTGGAGCCCACATCTCGACCTTCCCGGGTACGCTGAGATCGCTGATGGAGTCGACGAGGTTCGTAAGGCGGTGCGTCGACAGGTCAAGTACGGTGCCGACCTAATCAAAGTTACAGCTACCGGCGGCGTTCTATCTTCAGGCGATGCAGTTGGGGCGCAGCAGTATAGCTTCGAGGAACTCGTCGCCATCGTAGAGGAAGCAAATAGGGCAGGAATAAAGGTTGCGGCACATGCCCATGGCGCTTCAGGCATTGTCGATGCTTCCAACGCTGGCGTCGCTTCAATCGAGCATGGCAGTCTCGTCGATGACGCCGGCATCGAGGCAATGAAAGCCAACGGCACGTTCATGGTGCCAACGCTCTACGCGTTAGATTTTATTATTGATGAAGGGGCAGAAAATGGTGTGCCACAGTACGGCATTGACAAAGCCATTTCCATCGCCACCGAGCAGCGCAAACAACTGCGACGCGCATACCAAGAAGGCGTACGTTTCGCCTATGGGAGTGACGCTGCGGTTTTCCCCCACGGTCGTAACGCTAGAGACTTCGGCATCTTGGTCGAAGAACTTGGTGTGCCGCCACTTGAAGCCATCAAGATAGCCACCGCTGATGCCGCCGAACTCATTGGAATCGGAGACCATGTCGGAACATTGGTGGCTAACAAGTGGGCCGACTTGATCGCTGTCGAGGGCAACCCTCTCGAAGACATCCGTGTTCTGGAGGATGGTGTGCACTTCGTAATGAAGGGTGGTGTTGTGTACAAGGACAATCGTTAAAAAACTTGCTCAGGAATTAGAAGGTCCGGGTGAAATGAGCTTCACGCTGCAAACTGGCACGATTAACTTGTTCTACAAGTTTCACCTATTCTGCATCATCCCCTTCTAAGGAAGTGGCCGGCTTGACGCCGTGCCAGAGGAGTGTTTCGCCAACACCTCCAAGAAATCCCGAGGCCAGTGCCTGTCCCACGTAATGCTGGGCACCTCGAACAGATTCATAAACGTTCAAGCCATTAGCCAGCCCCGCAGCCAGGGCGGCTGAAAAGGCACAACCCGTTCCGTGTCCCCCACCTTCCGAATAAGATGTCGCGTGGATCTCGTGCACCTGGCCACCGTCGCAAAGGACATCGATCAGTGGACCATCAGCACCTAGATGACCACCAGTGACCACTGCGCTATCCGCCCCCATCGAGCAAAGGCGCTCTGCCGCCCTTACCATCTGTTCAATGCCCTCGACAGGCTCCCCAACCAATATCGCTGCCTCAGCGGCGTTAGGAGTAACGCAACGAGCTAGGGGCAACAACGACTCTGATAAAACGAAGATTCCTTCCTCATCAAGCAATCGTGTGCCGTTTGTCGAGACGAGCACTGGGTCTACAACTAGATTTGGAAACATATGGCGCTCAAAGGCGGCGGCGACTGTCGACACGGTAGCTGCATTTACAAGCATCCCGGTCTTAACCGCATCGATGCATAGATCGGCAGCAACGGAGTCAATTTGTGCGGCGACGATCACGGCATCAAGCGGTTTAATGGTGAACACCTCACGACTGTTCTGTGCCGTTACTGCAGTAACGATCGATGCACCATACAAGTCGAACGCCTGAAAAACCTTGAGGTCAGCTTGAATCCCTGCGCCTCCACCGGAATCGGAGCCTGCTATTGTGACTGCGCATCGCACGTTGGTTGTCATATCATTATTGTTACAAGTTCTGTCGGTGCGCGCGCCTTGTTTTTCTAGCATCTCAAGATTCCGGTGACAAATTCATGATTTCTCCCATAGCTACGAGCGCAGTTGTCCTGGCCCTGTGCGCCACAATGACCTTTGCCGCCCCCCCAGTAGAGCAAAATACCGCTGACACACAACAGGTCATAGCCGAAGAGCGTCTCAGCGTCATCGTCCAAGCCGTTCAGAAAGTCTCCCCTTCCGTGGCCTCGGTCGTTGTCTCCGGCATACAACGAGTGCCTATTTTCAACGATCCATTCTACCGTGACTTCTTTGGTTTAGGTCCGGCTACAACGCGTCGCTTCACGGTGCAATCAGGCTCCGCGGTAATGATTTCATCTGCGGGCGAATTCCTCACCAACCAACACGTCGTTGGTGGCGCAGATACAATCAGGCTGCTACTACCGAATGGTGAATCGCGCTTGGCCGAGGTAATCGGAACTAGCCCGGAACTTGACGTAGCGCTGCTTAAATGCAACCCGGAGGGGATGGAGCCAGCACAGCTAGGTGCCGCTAAAAACCTGCTTGTTGGTGAATGGCTAGTCGCTGTTGGGTACCCTGTGGGGGGTCGTCGAGGCCTCACCGAGGAGAGCCGGGTCCGCCCAACGGTTACGGTTGGGGTGGTATCAGCACTTGAAAGGTCTTTTGTCCCTTCGACGCGCCAGCAGACAAGGTCATCACTCTTCTATCCGGACATGATCCAGACCGATGCTGCCATAAACCCCGGTAACAGTGGGGGGCCGCTGGCCAATGCCTCAGGCGAGGTCGTCGGTATCAACACGTTCATCCTTAGTGACACCGGTGGGTCTCAAGGGCTCGGTTTTGCCATTCCAATTGAGCGGGCCTTGAAAGCTGCAGATGAAATCCGTACCTACGGGCGAGTCCGGCGTGTCAACTTTTCTGGCCTCCAGTTTTACAGAAGTATAAGTGATGAAAAAGCCGCCTCGATCGGGCTAGAAGAAGGGCAGGGGCTGATGGTGGCTGACCCAGGAATTGCCGACGAAGCAGGCTTAAGACGCGATGATGTAATCATTGATGTTGATCGCAAGCCAGTCCGCAACTTTGATGATGCGCAGCTCGCGCTCGTGCCGCGTTTCGTGGGTGACCAGGTTACCCTAGGTGTATGGCGAAACGAGAGCCGGATCGAACTCCAACTTGTCCTGACTGAGGCACAGGATCAGTGATGGGGGATCCGAATCAACCGAAGCTGGATCTTGAGCGCCTTGATTCCCTACAGAAACTGGAACGACTCACTGAAACAATGAGCGACCGGTCGGCCGGTGAATGGTTCCAGGCCGACCTCGAAGAGGCACGAATCTTGGCTCAAAACGACCCTCGATTCGAGTCATTGGCCATCGGCCTTCAGGCTGAAACACTCGGGGCCCGCCTCGACGCAATCAATCAATTCTTTGACCAGATACCTCCGGTTGAACTGGCAGCGCTAGTCCTTCCACCGAACCTCAGTCAGTTACGAGCGATTTATTTGAGCTCGCGCTCCTGAGTACTGTCGTCCGATTTTTCAGTGTCGAGCAAAACACTGAGATGAATTAGTCCTGGGTCTCAGGAAAGAAATCTTTTATTGCTGAAACTGGCGCCACGCTACGTGCTTTGGCCGCTCGAGTTTTTCCATTCTCTCGCCGGAGCTAGTCAAGAAGCCTAGAACCGCACAATTAACAAGTAATTTGCTTGCAACTCATCGAGCAGAGGCTCGTATTCTTGTCCTGTGCTATCTAGAGCGGACAGTTAACCTCCATTGATCTCGCGAATGCGCTTCTGCGCGTCTTCTGCAAGTTCACAGTTCGGATACTCGTTAGTGACGCGTTTGTAATACAAAACTGCGTTCTCGAATTGCTCTCCCTCTTTGTATGCATCTCCCATCGTAAATAGCAGGTCGCATTTGAGCGTCGTCTCAGGAAATGACTCAAGAGCGAAATTCACCCGGTCAATCGCCGCATCCCAATCTTCCTCGCGACTGGCTTGCCAGCGAGCTACTTGGAGTTCGTGGGAAGCCAAACTGTCGATAGCTTTCTTTCTTTCCTCAACCACAGTGGCGTACAAGGGGCTATCCGGGTAATTGTCGAGGAATTGATCCAAGGCGGCTATGGCGCTCCGGGTGGGAGCTTGATCACGATCCGGGGTCCGCATCTGCTTCACATGAGTCATCCCGATCATGTATTGAGCGTAATCGACAAATTTGTGGGATGGGTGATAAGTCAGGAACGCCTGAAACGCATCCACCGCCATAATTAGACTCTCGACCCTACCCTGCTCGTAGTAGGCACGGCCGAGCCCAAGTCGCGATTCAGCCAAGTACGGACTAGACGGATAGTTACGCAAAAGGGTATCCAAGGCGGCGATCGCGTCGTTCCAATCCTCCTCGACTAACGCATCCTGACCCTGTTCGAAAAGCGGTGTCCCGGTCGGATCAGCTGTTAGCAGTGCGGCTCCGCCCCCACATCCACTGGAAACGACCACAAGGCCGAGACCACACAGGAAGATTGTCCAGCAAGATGAACAAGACGAATGCATGTCAGAACCCAAATTCCCCGGACGCCAACGATTCCCAGTGCTTAGCAATTCCGTTTTCCAATGACGTCTTAGGGATGAAATCGAGCGCGGCTTTCGCAAGACCGCAGTCCGCCTTGGTCGACCGGACGTCACCCGGCTTAGCCTCTTCCCGTTCAACCCGTAAATGGACACCGGAAACCGCTTCGATCAAAGCAATCAGCTCGTTGAGCGTCACACAGCTACCACCTCCAATATTGTATACGCCACCCAGCTGGCCCGTCACTGCAGCAGAATAGGTGCCATCGACAATATCGCCGACGTATGTGAAATCCCGACTCTGGTTGCCATCACCAAACACTCGGACAGGCGTGCCATCGAGGGCTGCCTGCAGAAAACGTTGGATAGCCATATCCGGTCTCTGGCGCGGTCCGTAGACTGTGAAGTACCGCACACATACAGTCGGTAGGCCGAAGTTTCTGTGATACAAGCGCACTAGATTTTCAGCCGCTAGCTTGGTAACCCCATAAGGGGAATAGGGAGAAGTCGCGGAATCCTCCCGCATCGGCAGCCCACTAGTCTCACCGTATACGGAAGATGATGAAGCGTAGGTGAATCGCTGTGTGCGGGCACTCTTACAAGCTTCAAGCAATACCTGCGTGGACATAACGTTGTGCGTCAGATAATCAGCAAAAGTCTCCCCCCACGAAGAACGCACACCAGGCAACGCGGCAAGATGAAACACACGATCGACACCCTCTAATAGCGTGCGCAAGTCGGCATCAAGGATCCCCGCCTCAATCAATTCGAACCTAGTCTCTCCGTCGAGTCGAGTGAGATGGCCCTCCTTTAGCTGCCGATCGTAGTTACCTAGGAAGCAATCAAGGCCGACGACGTTATCACCACGACGAACGAGATCCTCACACAGGTGAGAACCGATAAAACCTGCCGCCCCAGTCACCAAGGTTTTCATGACTGATTAACTCCAGGAATCACCACACGGCATTCAATATGCCGCATCGCACTCAGAGACCCGAGCGGCCATTAGCAAGAAGATGCTCCGCAGCCTGCAGTGGATTTTCCGACCCATACACCGACGAACCAGCTACCAGTATGTCAGCCCCAGCGCGAACGATGTCACCTGCGTTAGTAGCATCCACGCCACCGTCGATCTCGAGTTGGACCGACGAAAGTCCCTTCTTGTCGAGCCGGGTCCGCAGAGCAGCAAGCTTCTCCAAGCTCGACACCAAGAAACTCTGGCCACCAAAGCCGGGATTCACCGACATTACAAGAACAAAATCGGCATCGTTGAGCACATATTCGAGCCCATTTGGATAAGTACCAGGGTTGAGGGCTATCCCAGCACGCGCGCCTGACTCTCGGATACAGCTCAACGTTCGCTCAAGGTGTGGAGCCGTTTCGTAATGGACACTGATCCAGTCAGCCCCAGCATCCCGGTATGGACCGATCCAGTCGTCGGGATTTCTGACCATCAGATGGACATCAAAAACTGCGTCGCTGTGCTGGCGGAGCGCCTCTACAATCATTGGCCCCATGGTTATGTTGGGAACAAAGTCACCGTCCATAACGTCAATGTGAAAGATGTCAACAGCACCGTCAAGGAGCTTTACAGCGCCTCGCAAATCGGCGAAATCCGCCGCCAGTAGGGATGGAGCAAGCTGGATGTTGCGCATCGGGTTCATTGATTCCGGTAAAGTGTGATCGGCTCGCCCGCTGAGATCGGAAAACCCGGAGACGGGATATGCCGAATGATCGTATCCGACGACAGGCCACGGACCACGGCGCCATGGTTGCGCACACGAACCTGAAATCCAAGACTCTCGAGTTGAACCTGGATTCCCTCGAAACTTCGGTACGCCAAATCGGGCATAACGTACTTCTTGGGTAGTGATCCAAGAGATACCAGCAAACGCGCATCCACGATTTCGCCCTCGGGAAGATCAGTTGTAGTTGGCTGTTGGGCAATGACTTGATCCTTAGAAAACCCAGAGGAATACACGCGAGCAACGTATTCGATCCCCACATTTTGCTGTTGTAGGGATATCTGAGCGTGCTGCAAGGCGTTGCCGACAGTCATGGGAACGGCACGACGCGGTGGTCCCGACGATAACGTCAACCGAATACCGCGCTGGCGTTTGATGGCTGTTCCTGCCAAGGGATTCTGCATAAGCACATGCCCGAAGGGAACATTGTCATCCGTCAACTGCTCTGGGTCGATGTCGACGATCAACAAGTTCTGGGCAAGTAACTCCATAGCCTTGTTGAGTTCCATTCCCTTAACATCCGGAACATCGAATTCTTCAGCGCTCAAGGCCCATTGAACCCCTATATAACCACCTGTGACGAACAGAGTCCCAAGGAAGGCTATCACCAAGCCGATCTTCAGGAGAGACACAATCGTTGGGAGAACTTTGGCCATGGATCTTGGTGGAAAAGTAAGGGAGTAACTTCCATTTATAGCACGCGAAGCCTAGCCCGTCTTAACTAGTAGAGCAGCAAAAAACCCGTCGAGATCATTGAATAGTGGGTATGTCCGAAAATACCCATCATTGGCGACAAAACCAGCTGTGGCCCCAGGCGGCAGGGGCACTGGAACACGAGTAAGATCATTTCGCGTAGCGAGAACAGCCTCGACAACTTCCTCGTTTTCCTCTGGCTCAGTAGAACACGTCGAATAGAGTAGTTTGCCTCCAGGAGCCAAAGTGTCGGCAGCATGATAAAGGATTTTGCGTTGAAGCTGGGCGAGTTTCTGTAACCGTTTGATTGTGTTACGCCATTTTAGCTCGGGCCGACGTCGAACCGTGCCCAGCCCGCTGCAGGGGACATCAACGAGCACGGCCGTGAAACGCCCAGTAATCGGTGGCGGCACAGACATATCAGCAACCAAGTAATGAGTATTGGGAGCACGCACAGCGCTTGCCTCACAGCGAGCCGCCTCAACACGCCAGGGGCTGATGTCACAGGCAACTAGGAACTCAGGGGCAGAATCTTCAGCAATTTGCAAGGTTTTGCCCCCTCGTCCCGCGCAGACATCCAGGAAACGGTCCGATGGTTGAATGGGCAGTAATGTAGCTACCAACTGGCTCGCCTCTCCGCGAAGCGCAAAAGCACGCTCTCGCAGTAAGGGTGACGCTGCAGGATTGCCCAAAACAGCTCTTAGCGCCCCGGGAGCATACTTCGCCGCCTCAACTTCTATGCCCTCTCCTGCCAGTTTTTCTTGGAGATCCTTCGGGGCAACATAGGGATGGGGTCTCAAGACAAGGGGACTTGGTGACAATGTAGAGGTAAACCAATCAGCAGCAACTTCATCACCGTATTTTTTTCGCCATCGCCCTGCCCACCACTCAGGAACGTCAGCGAATGGAACGGAACGTGTCTTGTCCCAGACCGCTTCCCCTGTGTCAGCCTCTGGGGGGCTCCCCTCACGCACAAGGGCACGCAACACAGCGTTGACGAAGCCAACTGCATCACGAGCATGCGCCTTAACCGCGTTCACGGTTGCATCAACGGCGGCGTGGGACGGAACGCGATCGAGATACGCTAGCTGATAGGTTCCGAGGCGAAGTGCTTCCAGCACTGGGGCATCAAGCTGGATTAGCGGACGTTTGCTGTGTGCTGCGATTCGTTGGTCGAGGCTCAGTCGACGACGTAAAACACCATATACAAGTTCAGTTGCCAGGCCGCGTTCGCGCCTATCCAGTCCGCTTGCCCGCAAGGCACGATCAAGAGCCCTATCACTAGGCATCCCACGTTCAACACGAAGCAAAACACCCAGAGCCGTTTGCCGTGCGTCACTAGGACTCAAACTGATTCCGGGCTCCACCGCTCACCAACAGCTACCAGTTTGCCCCGCAAAAATTCAGCCGTCGATTGACGACGCCCCCCTGAACGCTGCAATTCGAGGACATCCACAGCATGCCCAGCTGAGCAGGCAACCCGAATGACCGTCTCACCTACCATCAGAACCGTTCCCGGTTGAGCATTCTGCGAACCTCCTTCAGTAGATTCCTCAACCCGCCACAACAACAATCGTTCATCCCCCCGGAACGTGAAAGTTCCGGGCCAAGGCTGTAGCGCTCGCACGCGCGCATCAATAAAGGTAGCAGGCTGATTCCAGTCAAGTGCCCCATCTTCTTTCCTGAAACTTGGTGCCAGTGTCACGCCTTCTTCCGGTTGGGGTTCCACGTTGACGTTTCCCGAGTCCAACACGCCAAGAGTCTCAACAAGGACCTCAGCACCGATTGAAGCCAACTTCTCGGTTACTTCTGGCGTAGTGTCGTAAGGCGTCAGGTTGAGTACGCGCCGCAACAGCATCGGCCCGGTATCGAGCCCTTCATCCATCAACATAGTAGTGATACCAGTCTGGGTGTCTCCCTTGAGAATCGACCACGCAATCGGTGCTGCGCCACGGTGTCGCGGTAACAAGGATGCATGGACATTCACACAACCTAACGGTGGCATCTCTAGGATTTCTTTGGGAAGGATCAATCCATAGGCAGCCACGACCACAACGTCCGCGCCGTAACCTGCTAGACGGGTCTGTACCTTGGGATCACGCAGCGTCGTCGGCTGCTCTATCGGCAAGCCTGCCGTATCAGCCCATTCCTTAACCGCCGAACAAGCCGCCTGCTGTCCCCTACCCCGCCGCTTGTCCGGACGCGTTACAACCGCAGTAATCTCATGCAAGGCCGCCACGGCACTCAATGTCGGCAGTGCAAACACCGGCGTCCCCATGAACAGGACACGCATAACCTACCAGTCTCCGGTTCGAATCCGTTTAGCAATCTTGCGCCGTGTCAAATCCCGCTTCAGCGGGCTGACATGGTCGATGAACAACACACCTTCAAGATGGTCAATTTCGTGATGCAAGCAACGCGCCAACAGCCCTTCTGCTTCGATTGAAACTATATTCCCCTCAATATCCTTACCTGAGACCACAATGCGTGCCGGACGCTTAACCTTGAGAATTACCTCAGGGAACGACAAGCAACCCTCTTCCTCGACACTCTCACCTTCCTCGAACTCCACCTTTGGATTAACTAACTGGATCAAAGCTTCAGGGTCAAACCCCCCCGACAAGTCAATGACTGTTAACTTGACGTCCTCACCAACTTGCGGTGCAGCGAGTCCGATTCCCGTCTCAGCGCGCATAGTCTCGACCATGTCATCGGCTAGCTGTCGGAGATCTTCGTCAAAAGATTCGACGACCTTACACGGCTGTTGAAGGCCTGGGTCAGGGTATTTAACAAGAGTTCGTAAAGCCATAGTTGAAGAATAACGCTCACGAAACATGCTCGCATCCTTCCGCGGTAGCATTGACAACCCATGCGCATCAAACTCACTGTTTCATACCGTGGCACACTCTATGCTGGGTGGCAGGTACAGCCCGACAAACCTAGCATCCAGGGTGAACTGCAAGCTGTTGTAACGCGTCTCACAGAGACTATGACTAAGGTGACCGGTGCGAGCCGCACTGATGCTGGAGTCCACGCGCTGGGACAAGTCTGTCACTTCGACACATCGCGATCGATCCCAGTAGCAAAATGGATGCGAGCTTTCGAACGGTTATTACCTGATGACATCAGGGTTATCGCCTGCGAAGAAGTCAACGGCGACTTTCACGCGCGCTTTGACGCCCAACAGAAAGTCTACCGCTACTACATTGACCCGGCTCCTATCGCCTCACCGTTCCTGTCGTTATTTTCCTGGCACCGGCCCAGACTGACAAATTTTGATGCTATGCATGTGGCTTGTAGGCACCTGCGTGGGGAAATCTGCGAGCGAGTGTTCGCGTCTCAAGCAGAAGGCAATCAAGACATACGTACGATCGATCATTTTTCGGTGCAGAGAGATAGACTCGTAGTCTTCACAGTGAAGAGCCGCAGTTTCATGCGTCACGCCATACGGGGTATGGTCGGCAGCCTGCTTGAGGTCGGTTACGGGCGCCGTCAGCCAGATGAAATCAGGGCCATGGCGCAAGTTGTGCAGGGACACCCTCAAATGGTCAAAGCACCACCGCAGGGGCTGTTTCTGGTGGACATCCAATACAATTAAATAATTGACTACGTGATAAACTGAGCTTCTCTCAACGGCTCTTCTCGAAGCCTGGGTACCAGGGGTACCAAATAATTTCTTGGCCTATGGACATCCTTGTCATCAGTGGTGCGGGCTATGTAGCCAGCCACATAGTGCGCAACCATGACATCGAGGCAAACCTGTGAACCAATCCGCTGGAACTACATCCGCACCGAGCGATTTACTTGAGTACATCGGCTCAAGTGACGATGCCATTAAGGTGGCAGACAGGATTGATTGGGCTCGGTTACCTCGTCAGATTGCCGTCATCATGGATGGCAACGGACGATGGGCCAACCAGCGCAACCTGAATCGGATAGAAGGTCATCAGGCTGGTATTGGCGCTGTACGCGAGGTGGTTGAAACGGCCGCTCGAGCGGGCATTGGCGCACTCACGCTTTACGCTTTTTCAGTCGAGAATTGGAAGCGGCCTCAGTCGGAAATCGACGCACTCATGGAACTATTAAAACAGTACCTAGCGCGGGAGTTGCCGACGCTGCTTAGGCACTCGATCCGATTCAACGCCATCGGTCGACTAGACGGTCTCCCGATAAACGTACAGCGCGATATTGAGGCGGCGACCAAAGCAACCGCGCATAGCACCGGAATGCGTTTTGTCATTGCACTTAACTACGGTGGCCGTTCAGAAATCGTCGACGCCTTACACCATGTACTGGCAGACATTGGAAAGGGGAAGATCAAAGCCACCGAGATCGATGAGCAAAAACTCGTCGAGTACCTTTACACTCATGACCTGCCAGAACTCGACTTGCTGATCCGTACCAGCGGAGAATTGCGCATATCAAATTTTCTCCTTTACCAAATCGCCTACGCAGAAATCTGGGTCACCGATAAGCTGTGGCCAGACTTCGGCCGCCTAGACTTGCTTAGGGCGATCGTTGATTTCCAACGCCGGGAGCGACGCTACGGAAACGTCGACACCGACGATGCCTGAGGCATTCAAGCCTTGATCCGAATTCTGACGAGTATTGTTCTCCTTTTGATCCTCTCGGTTGCCGTTTGGTTACCACCAGAGGCATTCGTAATTATCCTCGCGGGGTTCCTCGCTCTAGCCTGGAGTGAATACGTGAACTTAGCCACATCGGCTGGCGCACCCCCATTGCATGGCTTGGGAGCTTTGTTACCGATTACCTGCGCTGCATCGTTCGCTGCCCCGGATCCACGTACGCCGATCGTCATCACCGGGGTCACTCTCCTATTGTCCGCCGGGTTAAGTCTGGCAGGAGGTCGACAACATCCAAAGCTCGCAATACGAGGCACGATCGCAACGGTCGGAGGCATCTGCTGGCTGGGGGTGTTACCAGGTTTCTACGTTGCCCTCCGCTACGAACCCCGCGGTGTAGCACTGATTGTCTTGCTGTTTGCGGCCGTAAGCTTGGGCGACATCGCTGCTTACTATGGGGGCCGCCTCTTCGGCCGTCGACCATTAGCACCCAGCTTGTCTCCCGGCAAAACTCTTGAGGGAGCATTGTTTGGACTCGTGGGCAGCTGCATCGGCGGCTTCATAGTGGTTCACTACTGGATCGTTGACACTGCTTGGCCCGTCGGGGTCGCCATTGGGCTACTGTTGGGTACCCTTGGCCAAACCGGGGATTTACTTGAGTCTGCGCTCAAACGCGCTGCAGACACAAAAGACTCTTCTAGCATCCTTCCCGGGCACGGTGGTGTCCTGGATCGTCTCGACGCATTGCTGTTCGGCGGGGCAGGACTCTACGCAGCCGTGTATTTCGGGCTTCTCTGATGGCCCACAAACGTGTGGCAGTTCTTGGTTCGACAGGGTCAGTGGGTATGCAGGCCCTTGACGTCGTTGCCCAACACCCCGGCCACCTTGAGGTTGCTTCGCTTGCCGCTGGCTCCAACTACGAACTTCTCGCTGATCAGGTCAGGAAGTGGAAACCCTCGGTTGTCTCGTTGGCAACGGAATCTTCAGCTAACGCGTTGCGGAATCTTCTTGATGGAGAGAGCCCGGAGATTGTTTGGGGAGATACCGGATTGATGCTGGCAACCACCAGCGCCGACGCAGATGTTGTCCTAAACGCAGTGGTCGGTGCCGCTGGTCTTGCGGCAACCCATGCCGCACTCTCGCACGGCATCGATGTGGCTCTAGCCAACAAGGAGTCGCTCGTAATGGCTGGGGAGCTAATCATGGAAGCGGCACAAATCAATACAGCCACGGTGCTTCCAGTGGACTCTGAGCCCAACGCTTTACATCAATGTCTGCGCGGAACGGAAGCTGCCACGGTACGACGGCTCGTTTTGACCGCCAGCGGTGGCCCGTTCCTTGGGTGGAGCGGCAAAGACCTCGATCACGTCACCCCCGAACATGCCCTTGAGCACCCAACTTGGAAGATGGGCCCGCGCATCACAATCGACTCCGCTACGCTAATGAACAAAGGTTTCGAGATCATCGAGACTCGTTGGCTCTTCGGCGTGCCAACACAAAATATTGATGTAGTCATTCACCCGCAAAGCGTCGTGCATTCGCTCATCGAGTTAGTTGACGGCTCGATGATTGCGTATGCGGGCCCAACGGACATGCGACTACCAATTCAAGACGCCTTGTCCTACCCGGAACGATGGACGCAGGGGATTGAACCACTCGACCTAGTCTCAAGCGCCCCGTGGACTTTTGAGCAGGCCGAACCCGAGCGGTATCCAGCACTTGCCCTGGCACGGCAAGCCCTGGAAATGGGTGGCACGGCTCCGGCAATTCTAAATGCTGCCGACGAAGTTGCGGTGGCCGCGTTTCTTGAAGGCCGACTTAGCTTCGCCCGAATCATCCCCTTCGTGGCCAAGGTGCTCGAAGGCTGTGATACCACTAACGCCGACAACATCGAGACGATATTAGAAGCCGATGCCGCAGCCCGTTCCGAAGCAAAGCGCCACCTCGGAGAATAATCAGAGATAATAGAGTAAGGGGCTCCTTAATAACTACTCGGGTCACTGCACCCCCTGTTACAGTTAACAAACCATGCTCGACATACTCACTAACATACTTGCTCTACTCTTCGTTCTCGGTGTAATGATCTTTGTGCACGAGTTTGGTCATTTCGCTACCGCGAAGTACTTCGGTGTCCGTGTTGACGTCTTTGCCCTCGGCTTTGGCCCCCGATTGTTTGGTTTTCGCCGGGGTGACACTGATTATCGTGTCTGCGCTTTGCCACTCGGCGGTTACGTAAAGATGAAGGGCGAAAACCCGGACGACGAGATCTGTGGCGAACCTGATGAGTTTTTATCCCGCCCCAAATACCAGCGTTTCTTAGTCTTGCTAAATGGACCTCTGATGAACGTAGCGCTCGCATTCGTGCTCTTTACGATGGTTTTCACAAACGGGATTCAGGTTGAGACCTGGCGTGATGATCCGGTGCGGATTGGGTGGATTGAACCGGGATCCGCGGCAGCTACGACCGAACTCGCGGCCGACGATCTCATCGTCGCCGTCGACGGCGATCCGATGCCAACCTGGCAGGAATTTGAGCTCAGAGTGATGATGTCCGGTGGCCAGGAGATCGACCTCACGGTCCAAAACGATACCGGGACGAGGGCCATTGCAGTTATACCGGAGCGCGTCGGTCCGTCCGCCCAGGGGAAATTGGGTGCCTCACCGCACTTCCCCCCCCTCATCGGGTCGTTTGTCCCGGGCAGCCCAGCCGAAGGGTCGGGTCTTGAGACAGGGGACCGTTTCGTTGAAATCAATGGTGCCAAAGTGAGTCATTGGGCAGAACTGCTCGATGTTGTCAGTGTCAACCCCGGGACTCCGTTGGACTTCGTCGTTGACCGTGGTGGCACAATGGAAGAATTCACAATCACGCCTGCAACCCGCCCCGAGGACCAAGGGGGTGGCGGCGCCCTGGGTATTTATCGGCTGCCAGAAACTGAGTTGCGTAGTTTCAGTGTTGTTGGGGCGATGGGGCAATCAGCCACAGAGATCCGGCGACAGGCAGGATTAGTCGGAGAGATTCTTTCGCGCCTGTTCACGGGACGCTTATCGGTTCGAACCATGTCAGGACCGATCGAAATCGCCCGTTACTCAGGCGCTGCAGCTCGCACTTTGGACCCCTTTATGCTCTTCTGGTTCATGGCAGTCGTGTCGTTGCAGCTAGGCCTCTTGAACCTAGCGCCAGTTCCAGTGCTCGACGGGGGCCACATCGCGGTGATTCTTTTTGAGGGGATAACTCGGCACGACCTCAGTCTTCAGTTCAAAGAACGGATGATGACAGTAGGAGTCGTTTTACTCGTGACGTTTATGCTCGTCGTCATTACCTTTGACATCCTCAAAGTAGTGGGTAGTTAAGAACAACCCGCGACTACTGCGCCAATTGAACTGCGCGACCTGGTTGCGCCGAACCCAGGGAGCCTACAGCGAAATATTGAGCTGAGAGCACCCTGTTTCTATAGCAACTCTTCTTCCGAGAAGAAAAACTTGATTTCAGTAACCGCCGTCTCCGGCGCATCTGAGCCGTGAACACTATTGGCTTCCAAGCTTTTCGCATATAAAGCACGGATGGTCCCCTCCGCAGCTTCGTCTGGATTGGTGGCACCCATAATCTCGCGCAGATGGACGATAGCGTTGTCGCGCTGCAGCACGAGAGCGCAGATCGGTCCAGAGCTCATGAATTCAGTAAGGCTCTCGTAGAATGGACGGCCAGCGTGCACCGCATAGAAGGCACGGGCATCATCAAGGGTGAGGCGCAACCTCTTGAGCCCAACGACTTCGAATCCTTCGGCCTCATAATGGGCAATGATCTTGCCGATTAGGTTCCGACTTGTCGCATCGGGTTTGATCATGGCAAGAGTACGTTCTGCAGGCATGACGCCTCCCTTTCGCAAGACGGTTCTAAGAGTGTGTTAGTGAGTTCTTAGAGGTCGAGTTTAGCGATCGAGTCTTTGACCTCAGCAACCGAGTCTTCAAAGGCGGTGCGCTCATCGTCAGACAGGTCAATTTCAAAAACTTTTTCCATCCCACCGGCACCAAGCTGCACAGGAACACCAACGTACGCATTCTCAACTCCATACTCGCCCTGTAAAAAGGCAGCGCACGGCAGTATTTCCTTCCGGTCAAGAAGGATGGCTTCGACCATCTGAGCCACCGACCAAGCGGGTGCGAAGTAGGCGCTGCCGGTGCCAAGCAGGCTAACGATTTCGGCGCCACCATCGCGGGTACGCTGGACGATACGGTTAACCTGTTCCTCGCTCATCAGCTCGGTGATCGGCACGCCGGCAACAGTTGAGTAGCGTGGGAGCGGGACCATTGAGTCACCGTGGCCACCCAGCACGAAGGCATGTGTGTTGTCCACTGAAACACCCAGTTCCATCGCGATAAAGGTACGGAAACGTGCAGAGTCAAGCACGCCAGCCATGCCGATAACACGTTCTCGCGGAAAACCCGACTTCTTGTAGGCTAAGTAGGCCATGACATCGAGTGGATTGGTGACCATGATTATGATCGAGTTGGGCGAGTGCTTGGTTACCTCGTCAACGACACCGCCGATGATTTCAGCGTTCTTGAAAAGCAAGTCGTCACGGCTCATCCCCGGTTTGCGAGCCAGGCCGGCAGTGATCACGACAATGTCAGACCCTTGCGTGTCGACGTAGTTGTTGGTTCCGATAATCTCAGCATCGCGACCCATTAGCGGTGTCGCCTCCATCATGTCAAGCGCCTTGCCCTGTGGCATACGTTCAATGATGTCGGTAAGAACGATGTCAGCCAAACCCTTATTGGCAATGGCCAACCCGGTGGTGGCACCTACGTGTCCGGCGCCGACGACGGTTACTTTTTTACGGCCCATGGTCCTACTCCATGTTGGAAACGATGGCTTCCCCGAACTCTGAGCACTTCAGGGTCGTTGCCCCGTCCATCAGGCGCTCCAGATCATAAGTGACCGTTCTTGCCTGTATGGTGCGCTCAAGAGCATTTTCGATTACTGTGCCGGCCTCTGGCCAGCCCATGTACTTGAACATCATCACTCCAGACAGGATCAACGAACTCGGATTGACCTTGTCCTGACCGGTGTACTTCGGCGCCGAACCATGTGTCGGCTCAAAAAGGGCAACTTCGTCACCAATATTGGCCCCAGGCGCAATACCAAGACCACCCACCTGTGCCGCGGCCGCATCCGACATGTAATCACCGTTGAGGTTAGGCATTGCAACGACGTCGTACTCGTCAGGCCGCGTCAAAACTTGCTGGAACATAGCGTCAGCAATGCGATCCTTAATAAGGATCTTACCTTCGGGAACTTCACCGTTGTAGCATTCCCAAACTTCATCTTCACTAATCGTAGCGTCGCCGAATTCCGTCGCGGCAAGCTCGTACCCCCACTCGCGGAAAGCGCCTTCCGTGTACTTCATAATGTTGCCTTTGTGTACCAAGGTGACACTGTCACGCCCCTCGTCGATGGCGTATTTTATTGCCTTGCGGACTAGATTATGGGTTCCCGTGATCGAGATCGGCTTGATACCAATCCCAGAATCGAGCCGTATCTTGGCTCCCATCTCACTTGTAAGAAAATCAATGACCTTCATTGCGTCAGGAGTGCCTTCGGCCCACTCGATGCCAGCATAGACGTCCTCGGTATTTTCCCGAAAGATCACGATATCCAGTTTTTCGGGTTCCTTCACTGGCGACGGAGTACCCTCGTAGTACTTCACCGGACGGACGCAAGCGTATAAATCAAGAAGCTGACGCATGGATACATTCAACGAACGGATACCACCCCCAACTGGCGTCGTTAATGGACCCTTGATGGAAACCTTGTACTCCTCAATTGCATCGAGAGATACCTGCGGCAGGTACTCTCCGAATTGATTGTTCGCCTTCTCTCCCACAGGGATCTCCATCCACGCAATTTCTCGCGCACCTCCATAGGAATGCTTAACAGCGCCATTAAATACTGTATGGGCCGCAACCCACAGATCAGCACCGATGCCGTCGCCCTCGATGTAGGGGATGATGGGGTTGTCGGGAACGTGCAGTTTGCTGTTCTCAAATGTGATTTTTGAGCCCTCGGCGGGCGAGTTGATAGTCGCTGACATTTGTCAATCCAATGTGTACGGGCGCGCCGTGAGCGTGCCGGGTCGCAGATCAGCGCGAAGTTCGCGACTTCAAAAAACCGCGGTCTTCGGACGCATTTTCGGATACTCGGAAGCAGGCAAATCGAAACTGGCACGCGACGCTCGAGAGGGCGTAAAAGCAGGTTGCCAGACTGGGATGATTTTTACACGAGACCCCTGGCAGGGCAAGAAAAACGGCGGGTGCCACCTAACTCTGCTCTTCCGGTGACAGTGCCTGGACATTGATTGCGTGGTGAATGGTACCTTCGCATAAAAAGTCTGCTAGTTGTTGGGCAATTCCTTCGCCAATCTTCTCCTGCGCCTCTAATGTTGCCCCGCCAAGATGTGGCGTGCCTATGAAATGCGAATGGGCAAGCAAGTCTAGATTTACTTCCGGTTCTTGCTCGAATACGTCAAACGCTGCGCCTCCTGTATGGCCGGATTCAAGACTCGACAATAAGGCCTTCTCATCCACAAGGCCTCCGCGGGCACAATTGATTACCTTCGCACCGGGTTTCATCGATGCCAACGCATCGGCATCGATTAGGTGGTGTGTTTCCCTGTTAAGCGGAACATGGACAGTCAGTACATCGACTCGTGAGAGCAGTTCAGCCAGCGACACAATCTCGATTCCCACATCTGCTGCAACACGCTCAGAAACATAAGGGTCGGAGGCAATGACTTGCATTTCGAACACATGTGCCCTCCGAGCAACCTCGCGACCGATACGCCCCAAGCCAATAACGCCAAGAATCTTTCCTGAAAGCTCAACACCGAGGTATGGCTTTCGGTCCCAGGTACCTGCACGCAATGCGGCTGAAGCTTGCGGTATGTTACGGGCTAAGGCGAGCATAAGAGCGACCGTATGCTCCGCAGCGGTAATGGTGTTGCCCCACGGCAGGTTCATAACCAGAACCCCAGCCTCGGTCGCTGCCTGAACATCAATGTTGTCGACCCCTGCGCCAGCCCTTCCGACAACCCGCAGAGCAGAACCAGCGTTGATCGTGGCAGCATCGACGAAGTGGTGGGAGTGCACAATAACGCCAGCGAAAGGCTCGATAACGTCAGCAAGGGAACCAGGTTTATGTTCGGGCTGATGATCTACATCGCAACCAGCCGTTTCCAGGATTTCGATGCCACGGCCTTTTAACGTGCCACATACAAGAATCCTGGGGTCCCGCAACTTCATCGCGTGGACCCTTCATGGCCCTGGCCCGATGCCAAGCTGGCAACTGCGGCAGCCATTCCGGCACCCATGGAAACATCGTGGCCCCGGTCGGCAAGCACCCCCTCAAGCGCAGCAAGGACCGCAAGAAGATCTAGGTCATCGACATAACCAATGTGACCGATACGGAAGATGTGGTCCTTCAGTTCGCCCTGGCCCCCCGAAAGCTGTGCACCATAATGGTCACGCATCGCGGCGACTATATCCGGGCCGGTCCCGGATACTGGCGCCTTGATCGCCGTGACTGCTGGACTAGGCGCTGAAGAGAGCAGCTGGAGATCGAGCGCGACCATGGCCGCCCGGCAAGCTGTCGCCAGTCGATCCGCATTCCTTTCAAGTGCCTGGATACCGCCAACTTCGTCAATTGCCTTGAGGGAAGCCTCTAGCGCCAACAACAAACCAATTCCCGGAGTGAAGGGTGTCTGCGATTTCTCCGCTGACGCAGCATATTTCGCCAAATCAAGATAATAGCGGGGACTTGCAGATCTATTGCCGATCAATTCCCAGCCACGCGGTGAACAAGCGACAAACGCCAGCCCCGGTGGAATCATGAAGGCCTTCTGCGCCCCACCGACGACCGCTTCAAGGCCCCACTCATCAGTAGCAATCGGCAACGCCCCAACCGACGTAATTGCATCGACAACAGTTACAACTTCTGGCTCGACATCACGAACAGCATCCACGATTGCTCGAACGTCACAGATAGTTCCTGTGGATGTCTCGCTGGCGGTCAGGAACAAGCCCCGCACCGGCGCAGAATGTTCTACCATCACTGCTACGTCCGCAGGCACAACCAACTCTCCCGGGGCAAGAGTCAGCTCAAGGACTTCTAGCCCATAGGCCACAGCGATCTCGACCCAGCGCGCACCAAACTTGCCACCGGCTACGACAACAACCCGATCACCGGCGGAGAACAAACTAGCAAGTGCCGCCTCCATGGCACCAGTTCCCGAGCTTGTAAGGACAGCGACTGGGCCTTGCGTTCGGAACGCGTCCCTCAGGCCGAATTGAATGCGATCAAAACACGCGGCAAACTCAGGTGTGCGGTGATAAGGTACCGGCCCTGCCGCGGCTCGAATCGCTTCTGGATGCAACGGCGTTGGACCAGCCGTAAACAAGCGGGGCTTCTTGAGCATGAGCGTATTGTTGCAGAGGACTCATCTACGTGCTATTCGCAACGTGTGAGTATTGAATTCTTTTGTGAGTATTGTGGCAAATCGACTCCGGCCCTCAAACCGAGTAGCTGGAGATGCATTTGTGGAGGCCCCTGGTCTCTACCGCCCGGACCACCTTTTGATCCCGACGCGATCACCAGCGCTGCTAGTGGCGTCTGGCGATTTCATCGTCAGATTCGTCTCCCCTCTGGTCATTATCCAACCCTGGGGGAAGGTTGTGGTCGCTGGCTTCGTGCTAATAACGAACCTTCGATTGCCCTAGCCCACCTGGAGCCAACACTCTCTTTCAAGGACCGCGGGGTCACTACGCTTCTGGCGTGGGCCAGCCTCGCCGCGCAACCCCCACTCATCGAAGATTCATCGGGAAACGCTGGCGGATCTTTCGCCGCTTACGCCGCCGCTGCCGGTATTCCCTGTCGTATCTACGTTCCAGCTTCGGCTCCCCCTGGAAAGATAGCGGCACTGCACGCATTTGGCGCCGAAGTCGTTAAGATCGATGGGCCACGATTTAACACCACCGAAGCTGCCATAGCCGACAATGACGGAACCTACTGTAGCCACGCCTGGAACCCAATGTTTTTGGAAGGAACTAAGACAATGGCCTTCCAGTGGTGGCAAGAGCACAAGGGCCAATTCCCGAAACGGATCTACGTCCCCGCGGGCCAGGGATCGATCGTCCTTGGCTTGTTCTACGGTTTCCGGGAGATCAATGCTGCTATACCCGATTTTACTGTTCCGGCGATCATGCCCGTTCAACACCGCACCGCCGCCTCGCTCTGGGAGCCAATCAATATAGATGGCCCTGCGGTAGAACCCCGACCCGATGATGTCCCATCGATCGCTGACGGGATCGCCATCGATCAGCCGGTTCGTAAAGAGGCACTCATCACAGCAGTGACACAGACAGGTGGACGGGTAATCGCCGTCGGTAACGAAGAGATTCGAAATGCTCAGCGAAAATTGACAACTATGGGGGTCTGGGCGGAGCCGACCGGCGCTGTAGCAATGGCTGGACACATGCAGGTAGGTGACGACGACGATGCGCTCGTCGTCGTTAGTGGCCATGGCCTAAAAACGGGCAAGGTGTGAGCCCTCCCAAAGCAATAGGAGCGTTGCTCGTCGGCGGGTTTAGCACACGCATGGGCCGTCCCAAAGCAAAAGTTCAACTAGGCGAACTGTCCCTTGCAGCCCGCGCCAGCGATACCCTCTCGGAGTTGTCCACCGAGGTCATTCTCGTTGGTGGCGAGCCAATCGCTGATCTACAACACCGGCACCTTCCCGACGCCCGGAAGGATGCCGGGCCAGCGGCGGGTATCGAAACCGCCCTGAGCAATGAAGGCATTCACGTAGTGACGCTTGCCCTTGACCTGCCGTTCGTTCCGCCAGAGCTTCTGCTGGCAACGCTCATAGCAGTCGACCAAGGAGCCATTATCTGCGCCCCACGTTGGGAAGGACGATGGCACCCCTTATGCGCGACATACTCGCAGGCGGCGTTAGATCCACTCCGGCAACGTTTGGACCGCGGCGTGTTTGATCTCTACGGTTTGCTGGACGAACTCGCCACACCTCTTGAAACTAATGCACTTCGGGAAGTTGGGGAGCCAACAGAAATCCTATTAAACATCAATACACCGGAGGACCTCGAGGTTGCCGAGAAACTGCTATCTGCCAAGAGCCAAGAAAGCTGACGGGTCCAAAGAGTCAACCAGCAAGTCCAGCCTGGTACCTGTTGAAAACCTCCAGGGAGGTTGTCAACATCTTGCAACGTATTAGGCTCCGTATTTTCCTAGCCTTCCCGCATGCGCCAGCACCAAGGGCAACACATCCATGCTGCGCAATGGGCCCAAGGCCCCAGTGATGCAAGAAGTCTCACCGAACCCGTCTTGTCTGGCGTTTGCCCGACAGTGCGGGCCGCGAATCAGCACCGGTATCGGGTGCCAGGAGTGGGCCCCGTAGGTTGCAGGGGTTGAATGATCTCCCGTCACCATTACGACATCAAAGTTGAGTTCAAGCAACTCGGCCAAGGTCTGGTCAGCAAGTTCAATCTGCTCAGCCTTCGCATCAAAGTCCCCATCCTCTCCCCGGCTATCGGTGGACTTAAAATGAACGAAGATGAAATCATGATCTTCCATAGCGGTTCGGGTCAGACCAACGCAACTTTCGATTGTGTCCTCGGACGCAAACACGGTCATCCCGACGGCACGCGCAACACCACGGTACATCGGATAGGCAGCAACAGCGGCGGGCTTAACACCGTACAGCTCGGCGAACGAAGGCAATGGAACGTACTTATCAAAACCCCGCAAGAGAACACCGTTCGCAACCTCCTCGTCTGAGAGCAATTCCCCTGCTTTGAGGACGAACTCACTTGCCAAAGCAGCAGTTGTGTCAGCAACTGCGTCTAGCGCCTTCGGCGCCAGCGGCTCGACGCCAGTGTCTTGCGGGTCCGTGTCGGCAACGTTCCCCTCAAGGCTCTCGCCGCGGAACACAACGCAGGCGCGATACTCTTTTACGTGGCGCACGATGCAATCGATCCCAAAACCGAGATCGATGCCGTCGAGACGTTCTGAAAGCAATGCCCCGACTTCGGACCCAATCCGGCCAGCGCGACGATCAGTAACCCTGCCGTCAGTATCAAGAGTGCAGAAATTAATCCGAGCTGCGATGTCACCTGGCTTCAGGTCAAAGTCGACACCCAAGGCCGCGAGCACTCCTCGACCGACGCTGGTTTGGAGCGGGTCAAAACCGAAAAGCGCAAGATGTGCAGGCCCTGAACCTGGGGCAATACCAGGAGCCACGGGTGTCACTAGACCAGTCGAGCCTTCGTTCGCTAAACGATCGAACGTCGGAGTTGTGGCCATCTCTAGCTCAGTCTTACCACCCGGGCTGCGTGGGAGGCCACCAATGCCATCAGCAATAAAATAGAGGACGCGGGTATCGGCCGGCCGCGCCAGGCTACGATACAGGCTAAATCGATCCATTTTCTCTTCGGCGCTCCTGCTGCTTAGGAAAAACCTTCAACACAATAATTGTCCAGATAATCAGCACTCCTGCCAACACCGTGGCTTTGACGCTACCGCTTATTTTGGACCGGCCTATCCGACGACGATACCGAACATCAACCTCGGCAACCTTAAGTCCCCGTCGCACCGCCTTAACCTGCATCTCGGCGTTCCAGCCGTAGGTAGGATCGCACATTTCGAGCTGCCTGAGTGCCTCCCAGCGAATCGCCCGAAATGGTCCCATGTCGGTATAGGCGAAGCCATGCAATAGACGAATCAGAAAAGTCGCCAGAGCGTTGCCGTAGCGTACCTGTGGTGCGAGAGCCCCGACTTCAGCAAGCTCCACTCGGCTGCCACAAACCATGTCAATGTCACCAGTCAGGATAGGCTGCAAAAGCGCGCCACAATCTTCGGGGTAATCGCTATAATCCGCGTCCAGAAAAACCACAATATCGGGGGCCCTCAACTTCAAGTGGGCCATACCTGCTAGACAAGCCCGCCCGTAACCATGCCGAGGCTGCGAGACGACTTCGGCGCCAGCCTGAAGCGCCACGCTGCCAGTAGCGTCGTTGCTACCGTTGTCAACAACAACAATCCGCTGACAAACCCCATCAGGAATTGCCGAGAGGACGCTGGGTAGCGCCTCTTCCTCGTTCAAGGCGGGAATGACAATGGAAACAGAAAGACTCACGTCCGAAGTTTACTCCCCCTGACTTTCGTTGATACCGAACAATAGCCAAACTCTGATACGTCTGGCTCGCGGGTTTTACTGTCGGCGGCTAATATCCTCGAATGCTTCCCGCTTTGGCCGTCCTTTTAGTCCACGCTGCCATCGGTATGCTGGTATGCGCTGCCATTGCCCGCTCACCGGCGGGACCTGGCTTTTATCGGATGATTTTGCTCATCGTTCTCGCCTGCCTAATACTGGGTTTCGGTCTGCGGCTGGGACCCGCATCTGAAACGTTGCCGATGCCGACGAATCTTTCAGTGGCAAGTTACGTGGTCGCTGTGGTGGCGACGATCGTCTTCGGCATCAGTTTACAGCCTGGCACCACGCAGTCATTCATAAAACTAACCGGGGCAGCCATTTGCGGCACACTTGCCATACTGACCGATACTGCCATTATTCAGGGTGCCACATCGGTCACCTGGACCGGCCAAGTTCTCTACCACGCTGGGATCATTGGCGTTTTACCCGCAGTGGGTTCAGTCTTGTTCGCGATGTTGTTGGCACATTGGTATCTGGTTGAGCCGCGTATGCCGCTTGAACCACTGCGGCGCATACTGATCGTGTTTGTTGCTACCCAGTTTTTCCTTCTTGTCTCAGTCGCTGGGGTGATTGCTTACCACTGGCCTGAATGGACCGGAATGGATGGTGGGCTGGTACGCGCCTTTACACTTGGTAATGCATTGTTCGTCTTTATGCGTACCTTCCTGGGTGTCCTTGCCCCCATCGGCCTTGCTTGGATGACCTGGAAGACTGTAGAGCTGCGCTCAATTCAGTCGGCCACAGGCATTCTGTATGCTGCCGTCGTTTTCGTGCTATTTGGCGAGACCATTTCCATTTACCTGTCGCTCGCGACCGGCCAACCCTATTGAAACAAACGCATGAGCTATAGCTTCGATTGGCGGTGCAACGCCTGCGAGAAACGCAACCAGCACGACTTCCCCGTGATGCCCTTAATGGAAACATTAGAGGAGTCCGAAACGATCGCCCCCGAGGGTGAAGCGGGACACGTTATGGACAAAACTCTCCAGTGCACAAGCTGTAGTTGCCAACAACCTATGGCAACAGGTGCATTCGACGTTGCTGGCAATCTGCTCGACCCAATCTCTGTGTGCTTGGCTTGTGGTAGCAATCGCTTGTACACACAGAAAGACTTCAACCGCATGCTCGGAGTGGCTATCGTAATTGTTGGCGCCGCCCTTTCGCCATGGACCTATGGGCTCAGCCTGGTCGTCTGCATGGGTTTGGACTACGGGCTGTATTCCTTTGTCCCCGAGATCGTCGTTTGCTATGCCTGTGATGCAATCCATCGGCGCTTTGAACACAATCCGGCGCACCGCGCCCATGATCCACTTTTGGCCGAAAGATTCGGCCGTGAGGCACGCCAAGAACTGAAACTTGAGTTGCCTGAGACGAAGGACGATACCAATAAGAATTAAAGTCCAGAAAGTGCCAAAAACGCCAATTTCGGGTGTTAGAAGCAGGTTTGACAGCGGGCAGGGCGTCCAGTAGTTTTCCTTCTCAGGTGAGGATTTTCAGGAGACAATGAACGAGACAAGTGCGCTGGATGACATCGAGCGTCAAGAAGATTCTGGGGAACCGAGTCCGCTACGAGTCGCGCTTGGTTTCTTCATTCTCCCAATGTTGTTGGTTTTCGGTGCGATCGGTGTTTTCCTTCTTTTTGGCCTCATCGCCCATGAGGATAAATCTGTTGATGAGTACCTTGCAGAAGTTACGGGTGGGGGCATCAACGAGCCCTGGCAGGGAGCCTTTGGCCTTGCTAACAAGCTGGCACAGGATGAGAGCCTTTATAGGGATCCAGGAATCGCGCGCCGCATCGCGGCTGCCCTTGGCCATCCCTCTGCTCAAGCTCCCAGGGTACGTACCTTTTTGCTCTTGGCACTCGGCAGTGTGGGACATGAGTCTTCGGTCCCTGTCGTTGTTGAATACCTGGACGACCCTAATGCCGACGTGCGACTCAATGCCATCGTGGCGATCAGCAACATCGGGGTTCCCGCAGCCAGCGCGACCGCGCCGCAGGTTGCCGAACGCCTTAAAGATGATGACGAAACGGTTAGGGGTTATTCGGCGTATGTGCTGGGCACCCTGGGGAACACAGAAGCCATTAAATCTCTTGAAGTGGCGCTCAATGACCCTGTGGGCCAGGTACGATGGAACGCCGCCGTCGCACTGGCACGGCTCGGAACTGATACCGGCCGCGCAGAGCTGCATCGCATGATCGACCGAGATTATTTGATGACAATCGACGAACTGAATCTACAGCAGCAACAAGATGCAATGATTGCAGCAATCCAGGCATTCGCGATGATTGGCGTCGATAGTGCCTTGGGGGCACTCACCGATGTCCGCGACAACGACCCTGACCTGCGCGTGCGGGAAGCCGCACGAGCAGCATTAAATTCCATGCACCGACCGTCTCTACCATGACGGATCGGCAGCGTTAAACCAACCAAGACGAGAAAATGGCCGACAACATAGGCGAAGCCACCGTCGACAAAACTATCGCCCCGGAAAAGCCGGAACGCAGGGAGTTTCTCAAGAATCTCCCTGTGCTCGGAATAGCATGGGGTGCTTTCGCGGCCGCGATCGGTGGCATTCTGGCTGGCACGTTGCGATTTCTTTATCCCAACGTCCTATTCGAACCACCACAGCAGTTCAAGATCGGCTTTCCGGATGATTTTCAATCTGGTGCAGTTTCGACACAATTCAAAGACAAGTTCGGCGTTTGGGTGGTTCGAAACGATCAGGGGTTTTATGCCCTCACCTCTGTTTGTACGCATCTGGGCTGCACTCCCAACTGGCTGTCAAACGAAAGCAAGTTCAAGTGCCCTTGCCATGGCAGTGGTTTCTATATGACCGGTATCAACTTCGAGGGTCCGGCTCCCCGGCCACTGGAAAGAGCTGCGATTTCGCTCGCGGATGACGGCCAGATCCTCGTCGACAAGTCCCAGAAGTTTCTCTATGAAAAGGGCGGCTGGGACGATCCCAATTCATTTCTCTTTTTCGCGTGAGACACCGACGGAGTAGTCACAAATGATCAAGCGCCTGAAGCGCGGGTTCGCCGATTTCACCCGCACGCCAGTGTGGAAGTCGGTGTTCCGCCACAAGATGCCCAAGGATCCGAAGAACAGGGCCCTTGCCGTCCTGACAAACGTCTTCTTGCACCTGCACCCGGTTCGCATGCGCAAACAAGGGCTAAGGATCTCCTATACCTGGTGCATGGGAGGCGTGTCCTTCTTTCTGTTTCTGTCATTGACCGTCACCGGCATCTTGCTGATGTTCTACTACCGTCCCACGGCACAACATGCGTACCCAGACATGGTTGACTTGACGGAGTCGGCAACGCTCGGGTTGATGCGAGAGATGCACCGCTGGGCAGCTCACCTGATGGTTATCACCGTCTGGCTGCACATGCTGCGAGTCTTTCTGACCGGCTCTTACAAACCGCCACGCGAGTTCAACTGGATAATTGGTGTGGTGCTGCTCGTGCTCACATTGTTGTTTTCGTTCACCGGCTATTTGTTGCCCTGGGACCAGCTGGCTATGTGGGCAGTTACCGTAGGAAGCAACATGGCCCGAGCCTCACCGGGCTTGGGTGTTGAGGGGCCGGGTTCGCAGCTGATGGCCATTGGCGATATCCCGCTGATAACGGCCGGGTCTGACGTGCGGTTCGTTCTGCTCGGTGGGCGCTTCGTCGGCGAGGGGGCGCTGCTCCGCTTTTATGTCCTTCACTGCATCGGTATTCCATTCATCTTCGTCATGCTTCTCGCCGCCCATTTCTGGCGAATAAGGCGTGATGGAGGCATCTCCGGGCCCGGCAAGGGCGGCCCGTTGGCGATGTAAGGGGGGACACATTGGATACTATCCAAAGCTGGATTGACGTCCTCTTTCGACCCGAGATAATGACGGGGATATCGATTCTCGCGCTATTGGCGTTCTGTAAATACCGTAAGTTTTGCACCCAAAACAAGATTATGTCGGGTGCCATCCTCGGTTTTCCGATCGTCTTCTTTGCAATATCGGCTATGGAGGAGAACTTTTGGATCCAGTTCCGCCGCCCAGACAACGTGCCAATTTCATTCATGCTTTGGTTCGTCGTCTTCTTCATCTGGCTTGCAATGAAGAAAGGGGTCGAAAACGATGACCGAATAGCCAACGGGCAAGTCGTTTACGAGGCCGAACCCGAAGAGGAAGAGAAGGTCTTCGTCTGGCCTGATTTGGTTTACACGGAAATGATCTGCTTGCTCCTGGTCAGTATCTTGCTGGTAGCTTGGTCGATCTTGATTCCAGCGCCGCTTGAAGAACCAGCTAACCCACAGCTAACGCCAAATCCATCGAAGGCACCCTGGTACTTCCTTGGCCTGCAGGAAATCCTCGTCTACTTCGATCCGTGGCTGGCAGGGGTGTTGATTCCGACCTTCATCATCATCGGACTGATGGCGATTCCCTACATCGACCCCAACCCAAGAGGGAACGGCTATTACACGTTCGCGGAACGACGCAATGAAATTTTTATCTTCCTATTTGGTTTTGTAATTCTGTGGGTGCTGCTGGTCTTTCAGGGAACATTCCTAAGAGGCCCGAACTGGAACTTTTACGGCCCTTACGAATACTGGGACGTTCACAAGATTGTACCGCTAACCAATGTGAACCTTTCCGAGTTCATCTGGGCACGGTGGTTAGGAGTGGGCATGCCGGGCTTCTGGCTAGTACGGGAGATCTTCGGTCTGCTGCTGATCGGCCTGTACTTTGTCGTCCTGCCGGTTTTACTGGCAAAAACTATCTGGAAAAAGTTTTACGTCGATATGGGCATGCTCCCTTATGTGATTGGCTCGCATCTGATGCTTTGGATGCTGTTAATACCAATCAAGATGTACCTGCGCTGGACAGTGAACTTAAAGTATTTCGTCGCCCTTCCTGAATTTTTTCTCAACATCTGACACTCAACATCTAATATGAATCCAGATTTTAAATTACGTAACGAGGCTACCGATGGCTAAGCGCAAGGGAGTCTACGCGCGTGATATCGACAAGCTCAACATCATCTTTGCCGTGGTGGCAATCGCCTCCTTTCTGAGTGTCGTCTGGATGATTTGGGACGACTATTCGCGAGAATGGAAGCGCTATCAGCGCCAGTTTCAAGTCGTCGAACAAGAGGTGACGCAACAACAACTTGCCGACGAGCAGGCCAGCATCGATCAAGCCGAGCTGGCTCAGTTGACACAGCAACGTGATACCGCCGAGCAGACTTTGGCTGGCCAGGAAGAACAGATCGGAGCCCTCGAGACAGAGCTGGGGGGCATACAAACAAACCTGGAGTTAGCCAACCAAGAGTTTCGTTTCGCGCGCTCAGTCTTCGACACCCAGCGCTGGAACTACGAGGAAGCAGTCCAGAAGAACAGCGGCTTGAGTGGGGCAGAGGCTAACTATAAGGAAGCGGAAGTGCGTTTGGCCGAAACGCAAGCGGAAGAAGAACGCCTGCAGATCCAAGCGGACCGCATTCAAGGCGAACTCGGTACCCTGAGACAGTCATTAATCGAAGCCGAGGTTGGGATTGTCAGCACGACTCGCGAGATCAATCGACTTGAAGCGCGCCTGGACTCTCTGCGCTTCGGATTAGCCTACTCCATACGCAATGCTCCAATGCTCGACGCCTTAAATCCCTCGCAAAGGATCCGGCAGGCAGTAATCAATGACTTGCGATTGGATCTTAATTTCGCCGACGCACCTCGTGTCGACCGTTGCCAAAGCTGTCATCTGGGTGCTGACAACGAAGCCTACGTCAACTCCTCTCAGCCGTTCACCAGCCACCCAAATCTTGACCTCTACGTCGCCGACACGGCGGTCCACCCAGCCGGTGAATTCGGCTGCGCCGTCTGCCATCAGGGCAAGGGCCTTGCAACTTCCTTTTACTCTGCCGTGCACACGCCCGCCAATGAGAGCGAAGAGCACCGCTGGGAGGAAGAACACGGCTGGGCTCACATTGAGCTGTGGGAGTGGCCGATGCGGACCGTTGCCGAGACCGAAGCCTCTTGTCTCAAGTGCCACATCGGTGACACCTGGATGCCTGACGCTCCGACGTTGGAGTACGGGTTGAGCATCATTGAAAATGTTGGCTGCTACGCGTGCCACCAAGTTGATCGTTTCGACGACGCTCGCAACGTGGGACCAAGCCTCGAACACGTCGGAGTAAAAACGAACTCCGAGTGGGCTTACAACTGGGTAATGGACCCGAAGTCTTTCCGTCCCAACACACCGATGCCGAAGTTCTTCAACCTGGCTAACACGTCAGACGATACCTGGTTGGGACGCAACCAGGTCGAAGCGGATGCCATCGTCGCCTACATCTTCGATGCCTCGACAGACGTCGATCTCGACGAGGCGCCGAACGGCAACTCGGCAAATGGTGCTGACATCATCAACTCGGTAGGTTGCCTCAGTTGCCACATCGTGGAGGAACCAGGGACGCCAAACTATCCGGATGACCAGCCTCGGTTCACCGGCTATCGGCAGCAAGGTCCCAACTTGTGGGGCGTCGGAAGCAAAATCAATGCCGACTGGCTGTACACCTGGGTCAAGAATCCCAAGCATTACTGGGCAGACACCAAAATGCCGAACCTGCGTCTGTCCGACCGCGAGGCCGCCGACGTCACAGCTTTCTTGATGGGTCTCACCAATCCCAACTGGGACAACCCAACTATCCCGTCGGTCGACACAGCGTTACGCAACGAGGTCGTGCTTGAATATCTCAAGAACACGCTTACGACTCCCGATGCAGAAGCAATGCTTGCTTCTATGGAGGATGAGGAGAAAAGGCTCTACCTTGGCAACCAGCTCATCGGTCGCTACGGCTGCTATGGCTGCCACTTGATCGAAGGTTTTCAGGAACGTGGCCGCATTGGCACTTCGCTTTCGGCCTGGGGAAGTAAATCAACATCCCAAATTGACTTCGGCTACCTCGACATTCCCCACGAACGCGGTGCGTTCCTGCGCGCCAAACTGACATCGCCACGTAGTGTTGACGACGGCAAGATCAAGATGCCGCAGGAAAAGGCACGCATGCCCAATTTCGGCCTCACTCCAGCCGAAATCCAGGCCGTGGCGACGGCCACTCTCGGCTACACCGACGAGGTCATCCCTGACATCAAGAAACCTGCACAGACACCACGCAAGGTCGCGATGGAGGCGGGACGACAGATCGTAAACGACTACAATTGCCGTGCCTGCCACATCATTGAGGATCGCGGCGGGGCAATTCGGGCACCTATCGAGGCACTTGGTATTGCTGCCGGGCAAGACCGGGCGGTGGCGGCTGCTTATGCACCGCCAAACCTCAATACTGAGGGGGCAAAGACACAACCCGAATGGCTCTACCGATTCCTCAATGAACCCACTGAGATTCGTCCGTGGCTCAATGTTCGCATGCCGACGTTTGAGTTCAACGGCGAGCAACTTAACTCGCTAACGGCATACTTCTCAGCCCTCGATGACGCTGCATATCCGTTCGATGACAAATTCACTGTGGCGCATGAGTATCCGCGCACGATAGTTACGGCGGGACGGACCCTGGCACAAGGGCAGCTGCAGTGTTTCCGTTGCCACGTGCAGGATGGGGTCCCACCGGCAGGACAGGCCCCTGACCAGTGGGCACCAGACTTGGCGATGGCGGCTCAACGCCTACGTTATGAATGGATCCAAGACTGGATCGCTGACCCACAGAGCATTTTCCCAGGAACGAAAATGCCGCAATACTGGCAGGAACTCGACACACCCAGCTTTTTCACAGCACCAAACGGATCACCCGTCCTCGATGGAAATACACGTCAGCAGATCGAGGCACTTGCCGCATATATCATGTCCATCGGAGAATAGGATTCGCGCAAGACATAAATTACCCCAGCCTACCTAAACGGTTTGCCCTCACGACTGAATGCGCGAGCGTTGCCGGCGGCATCAGTTCGTACACCTCGACCGGTAGAGGCATTACTTGCCAATCCGGTGCATGGAGAAAGTTAAATGGACAATAAAGTAATCACTGTCGCTCTAGCCGTTCTCGTTGTGGTCACTGTCGCTGCTTGCGGCGGGGGCGACGCACCGACGGCAGGTAGTAGCACGCAAGCAGCTGCGCCGGCTGGTGCCATCGATCCAGCATCTATCACCGATCCTGGAACCATCAGTGGCACTGTCAACTTCGGTGGAGCCACCCCGGAAGGACAACTCCTACAGATGGCTGCCGACCCTTACTGCATTACCTCACATGCCGGCGCTGAGGTCATGGCGCAACGCGTCGTCGTCAACGACAACGGCACCCTGCGCTATGTATTTGTTTATGTCAAAGAAGGCCTGGACCAAACCTTCATTGCATCGGGAAGCCCAATTGAGCTGAGCCAAGAAGGGTGCATATACGTACCCCACGTGCTTGGTGTACAGGCTAATCAAGCGATCACCATCGTTAACAACGACGACACCCTACATAACATCAACGGGCAACCGAGTGGGTCTGGCAACAATCCGTTCAATTTTGCCCAGCCAATTAAGGGCATGACGACAGAGATCACATTTCCATCGGCCGAGATGATTCCGGTTAAGTGTGATGTTCATCCATGGATGCAAGCCTATATCGGTGTTACTAACCATCCATACTTTGCTGTCAGCAGCGAAGACGGGAGCTTCACAATCAACAACCTGCCCGCCGGTGACTACATCATCGCTGCCTGGCACGAGTCCTTGGGCGAGCAGACACAAAACGTTATGGTCGGTGCAAACGCTACCGCAGAGATTTCGTTCGACTTCGGCAACTAACAAGCGGCTGGTCTTGTTCACCCCGGGGCGTCTGATGGCTCTCGGGGTGAACCTCTTTCCACCCCATTAGATAATTTGGGGCGCGCCGGGGAGGAAACGACGATGGGCGAAATAGCCGCATACAACGCGTGGCTACATCGCTATGCGATCCTGACGTCTTCCTGCACGTTCCTCTTAGTGATTTCCGGGGGCCTGGTGACTAGCACCGGGTCTGGACTTGCTGTCCCGGACTGGCCATTGTCGTACGGTATGTTTTTCCCGCCAATGGTCGGTGGCATTCTCTACGAACATGGTCACCGGATGATCGCTGGTACTGTCGGCATTATGACCATGCTTCTCTCGCTCTGGGTATGGCGGAGCGAACCGCGGCGGTGGGTGCGCCGTCTTTCGGCAGCTGCTGTTATTGCAGTCCTAATACAGGCGAGCCTTGGGGGTCTGACGGTTATTTTTCTGCTGCCCACAGCAGTTTCGGTGACTCACGCAGGGCTGGCAATGGGCTTCTTTTCGATTACCTGCGCCCTAGCGTTGGTAACTTCACCCTCCTGGCTCGGCAATGTCGACCGCGAGCATTCGGCAGTTGCCGCGGGGTCAGTCTCGTTACCGAGGTTGGCGACAACTGCAACCCTGGTGATTTACGCCCAAATTCTAATAGGCGCTATGGTGCGTCACACCGGCTCAGGTCTCGCCTGTCCCGATTTTCCACTCTGCAACGGGCAGGTCGTCCCCCCCATTGACTCAATTGGTGTTGCCCTCCAACTAATGCATCGGCTCGGAGCAATCGGCGTCGCCTTCATGGTGATTTGGGTATACCGACTCGTCTTGAAAAACTACGCAACAATACCCACGCTCGTGGTTCCTGCCACCATCGCTATAACTCTAGTCGCTATACAATTTCTACTCGGTGCACTCACAGTGTGGAACGCCCTTGCAGTTGAACCGACGACTGCTCACGTGGGTGGTGGCGCTCTATTACTGATTACCATGCTCACACTCACACTGCGTTCCTACCGACAGTACCCCTGCAATTCAGCCACTGGGGCAGGCACTAAGCAAGAGGGGCTGGCGTGAACAAACCACCGACCAAGAGCGTTTCGATGTTCGCAGATTACCTGGAGTTGACCAAACCACGCCTAACCTCCTTAGTTATTGCTACGGCAATGGTCGGCTTTTTCCTTGGATCGCCAAGCGAAATCGACTTGGCTACCGGGGCATTGATGGTCATCGGCATGATTGCAGTCGTGGGTGGTGGCAACGCATTAAACCAATACTGGGAACGCGACGTCGATGCTCTTATGCACCGTACCCGGAACCGGCCACTGCCGACCGGCCGGTTAACATCAACAGAGGCGATGATCTTCGGAATGGTTCTTTCGCTCGCGGGGCTTGCGCTTCTTGTATTTGCCGTGGCACCAATTGCCGCCGCTCTCGCGTTCGGAGGTTGGACGACTTATGTATTGGTGTATACACCGCTCAAACAACGAACGGCGGCCTCCACCCTGGTCGGAGCAGTGCCGGGAGCGGTACCTCCACTTGTGGGATGGGCGGCGGTCGGCGGGACACTCGAGCCAGCTATATGGTCCCTGTTTGCCATCATTTTCGTTTGGCAAATTCCACATTTTTTTGCCATTTCCCGACACTACCGCGAGGATTACAAACGCGGCGGCTTTCCAATGCTTGGTGTGTACGATACGGACGGATCAGTCACCGGACTGCTAACCGTTGCCTACTCACTCTTGCTGGTTCCGCTCGCGATACTACCGACAATACTGGGGTTGGCCGGGGCTAATTACTTGTACGGCAGCCTAGCCTTAAGTACTGGATTTTTTGCGGTCACCGTCTGGTCCCTGCGAACTCTTGGTGCTGGACACGAGCGCTGGGTGCTCCTCGGCTCCCTGATTTACCTTACCGTGCTGATGGCCATGCTGGTCATCGACCGATTGCCTATTGCCTAGAATTTAACGATGTTCAATGGAGTTCACTCACTACCAGCGGTTAACGCCACTCTCAACGCGATCAGCACTATCTTCTTAGTAGCCGGCTATATCATGATTCGGCAAAGGCGACCTGACGTGCATAAGGTCTGCATGTTGGGCGCATTCGGCTGCTCAATGCTGTTCCTAACTTCATACCTGATCTACCACTACTACGTTGGGTCTGTGTCATTTCCCGGCAGTGGTCTGATACGACCACTGTACTTCTCCATCCTGATATCCCACGTTACGCTGGCAGTTTTGGTGCCACCGCTAGCGATCATGACTCTATGGCGTGCGTGGAAGGAACGATTCCAGGCTCATGCCCGCCTAGCGAGGTGGACCCTCCCTATCTGGCTATATGTATCGGTAACCGGCGTGCTCGTCTACCTCATGCTCTACCAGCTGTATTGAGGATTAAGAGCGTTGGAAACACTCACCCAACAACAGTTCCGTCCTCAACGACAACCCGCCCAGCCTTAATCACCACCGCAGGCTGCTGCATGCCGAATTTGTACGGCAGTTCCGCATAATCATCGACAGCATAGATTTGGAGGTCCGCCTGCTTGCCAACTTCCAGCGTTCCGATTCGATCACCGCGGCCAACAGCGTAGGCAGCATTGCGTGTTGCAGCCACTAATGCTGCAGCCGGACTCATGCGCATCTGGAGACAAGCAAGTGCCACAACGATACCCATCGAATTCACTGGCGAGGTGCCAGGGTTGAAGTCAGTCGCCAACGCAAGTGGCACACCGGCCGCCTGCAGTCTTGCCGCCGGCGCCTGGCGGCGCGAGCCGACATAAAGCGGCACTGTTGGAAGCATGACACCAATGACACCAGCCTTAGCCAGCGCCGCCATGCCATCTACCGATACGAAGTCCAAGTGGTCGGCAGAGTTGGCTCCAAGTTCCGCTGCTAGCGTCGCACCCCCACTGTCAGAAAGCTGATCAGCATGAAGTTTTATGCCCAGTCCCGCTGCGCAACCCTTCTCGAATAACCGACGGCACTCCCGCGAAGTGAAAGCACCGATCTCACAGAAAGCGTCGACGAAGACCGCGCGGTCGGCCAACGTTTCGATCATCTCTTCAACCAACTCCACGTACCCATCTCGGTTTTCACTGTATTCGCCCGGTAGGGCGTGGGCACCCAGCAGCGTCGGGATGACGTCCCAAGGACCAATGCCATCGAGCCGCCCAGCGACACGCAGGATCTTCGCCTCGTCAGCCAAAGTCAGACCGTAACCACTCTTAGCTTCGACGGTCGTTGTACCCGAACAGAGCATCCGGTTTAAACGACCCTGGCAATCCTTGGTAAGTTTTTCTTCGGATGCCACTCGGGTCCTTTCTACGGTGTTATGAATACCTCCACCAGAAGCTAAGATTTGTTGATAGCTAGCACCAGCTATGCGTTGGACAAACTCCGTTGTTCGCCAACCAGCGAATATCAGGTGAGTATGGCAATCGATGAAACCTGGCAGGACAACACCACCACCCGCATCAACGCGCACCGCGTCAGGCGCAACTCGAATCGTTGCTGGCAAACGGTTCGCTGGTCCAACATAGATCAAATCTTTTCCTCGCACCGCGATGGCTGCATCGAGAAGATCACCAACTTGCTCCTGAACTTCTCCAATTGCCGGGCCTCCCCCACCGGCTGCCATTGTCAGGCAAGTACGAATTCCGGTCACGACAAGCGTCGCCTGCGGCTTCTCGCCCGAGGCGCATTCCAGTCGGTCTTCCATCAACAACTCTCTAGATCCACCGATGGAAGTTTTACGCCATGTCGCACCGCTGTATCAATCGCCTCAACGTAACCAGCGTCGGCATGGCGTGCCACGCCCATACCAGGGTCAACGGTGAGCACCCGATCGAGTCTTTCAGCACGCGCATCAGTGCCATCAGCAACGATCACCATGCCAGCGTGCAGCGAGTAACCCATACCGACACCACCACCATGATGAAAAGAAACCCAGGATGCCCCAGAAATTGCATTCATCCCGAAGTTTAGCAATGGCCAATCTGCAACCGCGTCCGACCCGTCACGCATCGCCTCAGTCTCACGATTCGGGGAAGCAACTGAGCCACAATCAAGATGATCACGCCCAATAGCGATGGGTGCGCTGAGCTTCCCGTCAGCGATAAGGCGATTCATGGCAGCACCGAAGACTGCTCGATCTCCGTAGCCAAGCCAACAAATACGTGAAGGTAGACCAAGTTGGGGTACACGTTCGCGCGCGATACGCACCCAACGTTGTAACACTGGGTCGTCAGGAAACACACGGAGAAGCTCGTCATCCAACACTTTCAGGTCCGCGGGGTCGCCCGACAAACAAGCCCAACGAAAAGGCCCCTTGCCGTCGCAAAATAGCGGCCGAATGTAGGCTGGAACGAATCCTGGGTAGAGAAAATGGCCTTCGTCATCACGAACGGTAAGCCCACCAGCCTCAGCCTGGCCACGCAGATTATTGCCATAATCAAAGCAAATTGCCCCTTGCGCCTGCAAATCGAGAATTGATTGAACGTGACACATGATGGTCTCAATGCTGCGCCGTTTGTACTCGTCCGGGTTGTCGGTTCGCAGAGTATCGAGCTCGTCAAGGTCACCTACCGGAACATAGTCGAGCAAATCATGTGCAGAAGTCTGATCGGTCACCACATCGGGGACCACACCCCGTTTCGCGAGCGTAGCGAATACTTCAGCGGCGTTGCCAACGAGACCAACCGATAGGCCTCTACCGGCACTCCGAGCCTTGTCGATCCACTTTAGCGCCTCATCGAGATCGGCACTCATCCGGTCGCAGTAACCTTCTTTGACCTTCCGAGCAATGCGGTCGGCACGGACCTCGACAACCAAGATCGCTGCATCGTTCATCGTCCCGGCGAGCGGCTGGGCCCCACTCATTCCACCCATCCCAGCAGTAAGGATAAAGCGGCCAGCGAGACTATCGGCATCGAATTCCTGCTGGGCCAACGAAGCCAACGTCTCATAGGTCCCCTGGAGAATTCCTTGTGTGCCAATGTAAATCCAAGAGCCTGCAGTCATCTGTCCGTACATCATCAAGCCCAGTGCGTCGAGGCGATCGAATTCATCCTGCGTCGCCCACTGCGGCACCAAGTTGGAGTTGGCAATTATCACACGGGGTGCTTCAGGAAATGTCCGCGACACATATACAGGTTTACCGGATTGCACACACAATGTCTCGTCAGGCCCAAGCGACTCAAGTGCCGTGACAAGCTGCCGATAACATCGCCAGTTCCGTGCCGCTCTGCCACTACCGCCATAAACGACAAGATTCTTCCAATCGAGTGCTACTGAGGGGTCGAGGTTGTTCATCAGCATCCGCTTTGCCGCCTCGGCGTCCCAGGTAGCACAAGCTCGATCGACTCCGCGCGGCGCAGAAATCGGCTGCTTTGGCCGTTCGTCCTCAAACATTGGACGATTCGTTCTCTTCTTAGATTCTTCTACCATCAATCTCTTCTTCGCTTCCCTGCCAACATTGTTTACTTTAACCTTTGATCACACCAACGGGTTTGAGTCGAAACACCTTGTCGGAAACACCGGCACCCGCCATAACATCGACAACATCCGCAACGTTCTTATAAGCGTACGGCATCTCCTCCGCCACAGTACGTCGACCGGCGGCACGAACGGTGACACCGCGTTGCGCCATCTCACCGAAAAGATCACGGCCGCGGCTCTCGCGTTTTGCCTGCGCGCGGCTCATGACACGTCCGGCACCATGGCAGGTCGAACCGAAAGTGTGCTTCAAGGCGCCCGGTGCCCCTATTAGAACGTATGAGGCACGACCCATGTCTCCCGGAACCAACACCGGTTGTCCGATTGCACGCAGATCTGTGGCAATTCTCAAATCTCCAGCCGGAAAGGCTCGGGTCGCCCCCTTGCGGTGAACACACAAGGTTCGTAACTGACCATCAACGGTATGCTCTTCAAATTTGGCAACGTTGTGACACACATCGTAGATCAGCCTCATCCCAAGATCTTTGGGGCCGATGCTAAAGGTCTCCATAAAGCACTTTCGGGCGAGGTGCGTTATCACCTGGCGATTGGCCCAAGCATAGTTCGCCGCACAAGCCATAGCTCTAAGGTAGGCAGCTCCTTCTTTGGACTCGATCGGGGCGCAGCATAACTGCCGGTCCGGAAGTTCGATACCGTACTTGATAACCGCGCGATTCATCACAGACAGGTAGTCATCACAAACCTGGTAGCCGAGACCTCGCGAGCCACAGTGGATAAGAATGCACACTGTTCCCTTGTCGACTCCTAGTGTGGCAGCCGATCGGGAGTCGAAAATACGATCGGCAATACCAACTTCAAGAAAGTGGTTGCCAGAACCAAGTGTTCCGAGTTGACGGCGACCCCTCTCGATGGCGCGCTCCGACACATGGCCAGGATCAGCATCGGCCAAACAACCGTTCTCCTCGGTATGCTTTAAGTCTTCCTCGCTACCCATCCCGCGATCACGAACAACGTATTCAGCCCCTGCCGATAGCAGCTTCTGCATTTCGACAACTGATAACGGTTTAATCGCATTAGATGAGCCAATACCGGCCGGCACAGTGTCAAATAAAGCATCCATAAGCCGTGGAACGTGTCCTTCGATGTCTTCTTTCCGTAATTCGGTACGCAGAACACGAACCCCGCAGTTGATGTCATAACCAACACCTCCCGGCGATATGACGCCTCCCTTGGCTGGGTCAGTCGCAGCCACCCCGCCGATCGGAAACCCGTATCCCCAGTGAATATCGGGCATGGCAAGAGATGCCCCAACGATTCCCGGTAAATAGGCAACGTTGGCAACCTGTTCCACACTTTTGTCGGTCTTTATGTCACGAATCAACCGCTCACTGGCAAAGATTCGGCCTGGAACCCGCATCCCCGAGGATGGGGGAATCTCCCAGCAGTACTCGTCAATCTGATGCAATCGAACGGATCGCCGCCTAGACATCGACAACCACCGTAGTTCGCCACAAACCATGCTCGCGAACGATCTTCAGCCCATGATAGGTAATCGCCTTGATTTCCGAGTGAAGTGTATGTCGAGCGGGATCAATAGGTTCTCCATGCAAGATTCCCTTTACCATCTCACCCTTGACCACTACGTTCGTTGCCGCTGCAGTTAGCCACAGGCCGGATTCCAGCTGTAAGTACGTTTCCTGTAACCAGCGCACGAGCTGCTCCTCTGGATCAGTGCCTCGAACTTCCATGCTTCGTTCCTCAGCCCAAAGCACGGCAGTTCTCTCGTAGCAAACCTCGCTCAAGGCAAGGACAGCTTCCGCGAACAAACCCGGGATTGAGTCGGCCCAGATCTCGAACCCAACGTCTGCGGTGTGATCAATCTCCCGATAACCTGACGTTGTCACCGTGCGACGTCAGCGCCCAGATCAACTTGAACCGCCAACCGGTAAACGGTTATGCCGGAATGGAATGCTTCTTCCACCGGCATGTCTCGCAATGGTTCGAAGTATCCGCCCAACAACCGGTCCCATTTATTCAAAACACCGTCTCCCCCACCACCTGGACTGCGGTCTTGATAGAGAACGCCAACATGGTCTTCGATCGAAAGAAGGTCTCCAACCTGCACCTCATCGAAGGTCACTGGGCGAACGGGATCGTACGTGTAGTAGTAAATACCATCCTCTGCAAGGAACATTTCTTCGACCACGGTCGTACCCCATTCCCCCAGCTCCCCCCATCCAAAAAACTGCATGTCAGTTGCACCGAGGGCACGTTGGGTGGCGATCCAAAAGTCGAGAATCGTTCCCCCAATAAAACGGCCAGCTGGATGAGCAGAGGCAAGCAGGTCGTTGTTAACTGGAACATAAGGCAACCCAGCGTACCCCTGTATGATACCGAGAGCATCACCACTCGCTCGTACGGTCACCCGATGAGGTTGTTCGGCAATCATCGTGGCGTGAACTCCCTCTAGTCCAGGAGATGCAGCTTCATCGAGCACCCTGTCACGGACATCACGTACAACTGCCTGAGCTTTAAAGCGCATCGTGCCAACGTCAACGCGTGGAAAATCGTCGCCCGTCGGCATCGTATCGGCAGCGTGTTGGTCACGAAATCCCCAAGCCAGCATGAACGTCTCGTTATAGCGAATATCGCCCGGGTCAAAGTCGCTTTTGAAGTTTTCATTATCGAACCCATACACAGGCTCAACTTTGAACCAAAGAATTTCCAGGGCATTCCACCACGTGCTCCACGCTTCTACTTCAACAACCTCGGTGCCCGACTCCCCGAGCCGCATACGATCAACCGGCCCAAAAAATCGCCTGCGTCCATGCAGTGTCGTCTCCACGACGGCGTAAAGGTTTACCGGTTCCCCAGCGAACACCTCTTTCGGAGATATGGAGGCCATATCGTCCCCGAGACGGGACGACACAACCCAGACACGTTCCATTCTGGGTGTGCTCCAACTTTGCAACAGTGGTATGCCAAACCAGATCGTCAGCGCACCGGCGACCACCGTCGACCCGATGAGCAGAAGGCGAAAAGACTCGCGATTCAAGAGGCCCCAGGCTCACTCAGCACAACTGATCCGAACACCATCTTGGCGTGCTTAATATGAGTTACGGCCATTGTACTAAGGAGTAAGTGAACGGAGTTTTCCGTTTGAAACAGCTTCAGCAAAAAGCAACGCTTCCAGCTGGTGGACGCCAGTAACATGTTTCCCATCCGTGCAAGACGGCAAGACATTAGTCGAGACAGAACTAGCAGCATCGCTGGCCTCAACCCGCGGCATCAACCCCACATCCCCAATCAGACGCTGTGCCACGGCACGGGCGACATTAATAGGGATAGCGAAACCCACCCCCGAAAAGCTGCCATGGCCACGCTGTCCGTTCTTTCCCGCGATGATGGCTGTATTAATACCAATTACCTCACCACGCAGGCTGACGAGAGGCCCACCTGAGTTGCCTTGGTTAATTGGTGCATCAGTGACGATAAAGTCTTCATAGCGGGCAATGCCGAGTCCGCTGCGATGCAAGCCACTTACAATGCCGCTGGTTGCCGTTGCCACCAGACCAAATGGAGCCCCAACCGCGACGACGAACTCACCTACCCTCATTTGGTCGGAATCGCCTAAAGCCGCAGCCTTTAACCTGCCAGCTTTAACCTTGATTACGGCAAGATCGGTAGCCACATCAACGCCATGCACTTCAGCGTCGAACTCGGATCCATCAGTGAAACTTACAAGAACTGTCTGAGCATCTTCGACCACATGGGCATTGGTGAGAATGTAACCAGCTTCATGGACAACTACCCCAGAGCCACTGCGACGGGTCGAAGGAACCATCAAAAGGACCACAGTCGGCCCAACATGATCGAGTACCCGGGAAATCGTATTTTCTGGTGAGCCGGCATCTAGACCAACGGGACGCGCTCCACCAAGTTCAAGCATCACTCCCCCCGTCGTCTCCGGTTGCCAGTATATGGCGCCAAAGATAGAGACGAGAATCATCGCCACGATCAGCGCCACAACCAAAAGAATGTCCCTAATTCCCTGCCTGTGGGAGTTCGAGGCTAGCTCAGGGGTCGAGAAAGGATCCATAGAACCAGCTCCAGCTCTTCATGGGGAAGCAGTGCGGCCTAGCGCACCTTGGTTAGGTTGGATCTTAGCATGGGCATCCTATCGAACAGGATGCTCAAAAAGGTCACTGGGGATGCGTTCTTGACAGTCCCCGCAAAAGAACTGTGCAGGGGGACGGACAAGTACCTAGCTAGCTGACTGGAGTTACCTGGTATTCCCGAATGAGCGCCACAGGTGCATCATCACGGCTCATCGACCGGATGCCTTCGACCGCAGCAACAGCACCGGCAATGTTAGTGATACACGGCAGTCCGTGATCAAGTGCAGTGGCACGAATTGCTTTCTCGTCGAAACGAGACTCCGCTCCCAGCGGCGTGTTGATAATGATCTGGACTTCCCCATTAACAATGTAATCGGCGATACTCGGCCGCCCCTCATTGACCTTATAGACTGCCTCTGCTTCGACTCCATTTTTAGCCAGGAAAGCCTGCGTACCCTTAGTTGCCAGCAGTCGAAAACCACATTCTCTCAAGGTCGCCGCAATCGGCACAGCAGCCGGCTTGTCGCCATCCTGCACCGAAATAAATGCGGTGCCCTCAGAAGGAAGGGGCATTCCGGCGCCAGCGGATGCCTTAGCGAAAGCGACACCGAAAGTTGAAGCAGCACCCATAACCTCACCGGTGGAACGCATCTCCGGACTCAGGAGCGGGTCGTATCCTGGGAATCTATCAAAGGGAAACACCGGTGCCTTCACAAACACCGAGTGCACCGGTGGGTCCTCGGTGAGACCGAGTTCAGGTAGCGTCGAACCAAGTAGCAGCCGTGTAGCAATCCCCGCCAACGGCACACCAGTTGCTTTGGCGACGAACGGCACCGTTCGGCTCGCACGGGGATTAACCTCAAGGACGTAAACCTCGTCGTCGACGACCGCAAACTGAATGTTCATCAGACCAACGACACCGAGGTCGATTGCCAACCTCCGAGTCCAATCGCGAATCGTCACCAGCGCAGCTTCAGCAACACCGATCGGCGGCAACACACAAGCTGAATCGCCTGAATGCACACCAGCCTCTTCGATATGCTGCAAGATGCCGCCTATGATCACGTTCTCCCCATCGCACAAGGCATCAACGTCTATTTCCTGGGCGGACTCGAGAAACTTGTCGATCAGGACAGGGTGATGCGGAGACGCTTGAACCGCTTCTTCGATGTAGCCGCGCAGGCTATCTGACTCGTACACGATCGCCATACCTCGACCTCCGAGTACGTATGAGGGGCGAACGAGAACCGGATAGCCCAATTCTTCCGCGACCTCTATCGCTCCGGCAAGATCGGTTGCAGTGCCAAAAGGCGGCTGTCGTATGTCACGTTGTCGCAAAAAAGTACTGAATCGCTCACGATCTTCGGCCAAGTCGATGGCCTCTGGCGGAGTCCCTAGAATTTTTAAGCCAGCACGGTGAAGCGCTAGGGCAATTTTTAACGGGGTCTGTCCCCCAAACTGCAAGATGGCCCCTACGGGTTGTTCACGCTCGACGATCGCAAGGACTTCTTCGAGGGCCACCGGTTCAAAATAAAGGCGATCCGCGGTGTCATAGTCGGTAGAAACAGTCTCTGGGTTACAGTTAACCATGATGCTTTCATAACCGGCGTCACGAGCGGCGAAAGCCGCATGGCAGCAGCAATAGTCGAATTCGATACCCTGGCCTATGCGGTTAGGACCGCCGCCGAGCACCAAAACCTTGGGAGTCGACGTCGGTCGTGCTTCGTCCGCACCATCGCCACTCTCGATAACACTTCCGTCAGGTCGAACCTTGAGGCCCCCTGCATCGAAAGTCGAATACATGTAGGGCGTATGAGCAACGAACTCTGCAGCGCACGTATCGACACGCCGAAACGTCGGACGTATACCGAATCGCTCGCGGCGAGCTCTCACCAAATCAGCGTCGCTTCCAGTAAATTCAGCCAGCTGAGCATCACTGTAGCCGGCCCGCTTGGCAGCACGCAGGCTCTCGGCATCAAGGTCCGCGAGAGACTGTGAACGCAGCGCATGCTCATGATGAAACAAGCTCTCAAACTGACCAACAAACCACGGGTCGTAACCAGTTAAAAGAGCCATCTCGCCAGTTTGCAGGCCAGCGGCGAATCCTTCCCACAAATCATCGAGCCGATCCCACCTTGGCCGGCGCAAACGCTCCCGAATAGCCGCAAGCTGAGGGTCTGTTGCTGTGAAAGGCGGCAAAGTAGCGGAAGCATCGGTTTTCGACGATTGCCTCCTCCACGACGTTGGCTCTCCCCAACCTGTGAGGCCTGTTTCCAGCGAGCGAAACGCCTTTTGAACCGCCTCCCTGAATGTCCGGCCCATCGCCATTGCCTCACCCACCGACCGCATCTGAGTATTCAAGGTCGGGTCAGTCCCGGGAAACTTTTCAAAGGTGAAGCGCGGTATTTTGACGACAACGTAGTCAATCGTCGGCTCAAACGACGCAGGAGTCTCACGGGTAATGTCGTTTGGAATCTCGTCGAGCGTGTAGCCAACCGCCAATTTGGCAGCAATCTTAGCGATGGGAAAACCGGTTGCCTTAGAGGCAAGCGCAGAAGAACGAGAGACGCGAGGATTCATCTCAATAACAACCATGCGCCCATCCTCTGGATTGACAGCAAACTGTATATTGCTGCCACCCGTTTCGACGCCAACAATAGAAATTACCTTGCGGGCCCAATCACGCATGCGCTGATACTCGCGATCAGACAATGTAATTGCCGGTGCAACGGTAATTGAATCCCCAGTGTGCACCCCCATGGCATCAAGATTTTCGATCGAGCAAACAACGACAAAGTTGTCGGCTCGGTCTCGCATCACCTCGAGTTCGTATTCCTTCCACCCAAGTACTGACTCCTCGACCTGGACTGCACCGACGGGCGAGGCACGTAGGCCAGCAACAACAATCCGCTTAAACTCTTCAATGTTGTAGGCTATCCCCGCTCCTTTTCCACCGAGAGTGAATGACGCGCGTACGATGGTCGGATAGCCAATCGAGTCCACCAAATCGAAGGCTTCCTCGAGGTTGTGTGCGTAGCCGGCACGCGGAACAGGCAGACCAGCATTCGTCATAGCCTCTCGAAATTGCTGCCTGTCTTCGGCAATCTCAACAGCTTGGCGTGTGGCACCGATTAACTCAACTTTGTAGCGGTCGAGGACGCCACGCGAATCGAGTTCGACCGCCAAGTTCAGCCCCGTCTGCCCCCCCACAGTTGGCAAAAGGGCACAAGGTCGCTCTGCAGCAATGATCTTTTCGAGGACCTCAGGAACCAACGGTTCAATATAGGCATCCGGGGCTACCTCTGGGTCGGTCATTATCGTCGCCGGGTTGGAATTAACCAGGACGACGCGATAACCCTCCTGCCGCAATGCCTTAATCGCCTGTGTACCAGAGTAGTCAAACTCGCAGGCTTGTCCGATAATAATCGGGCCCGAACCAATCACCAAAATGGTCTTAATGTCAGTACGTTTGGGCATAGCCTACCTGCCGGAAAACCTTTGAAATTACTGTTTAGGAGCGCTTTGGCCACAGTAGCAATGGCCTGTTGAGGGGTCAAACTTTCCACTGCTTATCGCCCACTCGGACACATCCAAACAACTCTTAATATCGCCAAACAAATCTTAATGTCGCACTGGTCAATTCAGGTAGCGTTCTCGCCCATCATCGCGATATTCTTTGGGTATCTATGAGGCCAGCTAGACAAACACGGATGGACCCTGTAGATGAATAGACTTTGAATTCGCTGCGCCCTCCCCTTAATTTGCTAGGTAAAACTTTGTCTGCTCCCAATCCTCGCCTTCGAGGAGGTTGTAAATCGATGCAGAGACACATTCACCTACCGTCTTTCCATAGTTCTTCAAACTATCAATTGTTTGTCAGAGCTATGGCTTTTCTGATCGTCATGACACCAGCATTGGTGTTCGCGATACCGAGCAACGAGCCTCCTCCAAGCGGCGTCGTCGTGCCTACCTCGGGCCTGGTCAACGCTGCATTGATCGCCGGTATGGGCACACAGAACACGATGTTGCGGGACGCTGTATCGCGCGACAGCGAGGTGATTAAAAATCTCGTCTACAAAAGGGACCAAGCCCAAGGCGAACCTGGGCCCAGGGAGCCCTATGAGCTATCGCTGCTTGATGCCGTTGAGATAGCGCTTCGTAACAACTTGAACGTTCAGGTCTCAAGATATGGTCCAGAGAGTTCATTTCATGGCATCAGCTCTGCACTTGGAGCGTTCGACGCAACAATGACTTTCCAAATCCCTTCGGGATTCTCTCGTGGTTCATCACCATCAAACAACCAGATCCAGGGTGGTGACATCGTCACGTCGCAAAACCTCAGTGGTGGTTTTACTTGGGCAGAGAACCTCCAGTGGGGGACAAACTACAGCCTCGGATGGAACCAATCACGGAACTCAACTGATAATGAGCTGCAGACGTTCAATCCTACGCTGAGCGCAAGGTTCAACGGCAGCATAAGCCAACCGCTGTTGCGGAACCGGGGCGACGTCAACCGAACCAGTCTCAAGGTCGCAATGAACAGCTATGACTCGAGTCTGGAAAGTTTCCGTGGGCAGGTGCAAAACATCCTGTTTCAGACTATCCAGGCCTATTGGAATTTGCGTGCTCAATCGGAAACAGTGGTTGTGCGTCAAAACGCACTCGACGAAGCCCAGCAACAGTACGCCCGAAACCAAATCCAGGTAGAAATTGGCACGCTCGCACCCATCGAAACTGTACAGGCTCAAACATCCGCGGCAAGCGCCGAACTCAGCCTAATTCAAGCCCTAAATGCCCTCGAGAACGCCCAGGACCAATTAAAGGAACTGTTGAACTTCGATGTCATCGTCGATGACCCGTTCGCCTACGACCTCATTCCGACAGAGGTACCCGAAGAGAGTATCGCTCCCATCGACGTCGAAGAGGCCGTTCGTATCGCGCTGGAGAATGATCCCGCACTGGCACAACAACGCCTGAGTCTGCGCAGTGCAGAGCTCAATCTGGCCCGCGCTAGAAACCAGCTGCTGCCTAACCTGAGCGTGAACGCCAGTTTCAACATGCAGGGCCGGGCTGGAACCCGGCTGCTTAATGCTTTTGGTGGTGGGGAAATCGAGACGATCCAGACCGGCATCGGAACCGCCCTAGGACAGATTTTCTCCGGTGATTTCAACACTTGGTCCGTCAGCGCAACGTTGAGCATGCCGCTGCACAATTACTCCGCGAAGGCAAGTGTGGCAACTAGCCAGATTAATCAGCGCCAGCAAATGACGACGTATGCCCAACGACAACAACAGCTCCGCTACGTCGTGCGCCAGCAAGTAAGGAACGTTGAGAACCTAGTGCGACAAGTTGCCACTTCAACGCTAAGCCGAGAGCTCTCGCAACGCCAACTTGAGGCCGAACAGCGCAAGTTCGAGGTGGGAACAAGCACTAACTTCAATGTGCTTACGTTTCAGAACGATTTCGCTAATGCGCAGCTTTCCGAGCTGCAGGCAATCATTCAACTACAGACGGGCATTGCCCAGCTGGAGCTGAACAAGGGCACGATCCTGCAAGCTTACGGGGTACAGCTTGGCGACGCGGGAACTGGCGGCGAACGCTAGCGAGTAAGCAGGTCAGCTTCGTTCTGCAATCAAGTTATCGAGTTCGTCCCGCAAACGCGGCATGACCTCATCATACGGGAAGGCTCCCACGGTTTCTGAGCCGCGCTTCATGTTGACATGCGTTGGGCCGCACCAGAGACCGAGATCGGCATCATCGGTTTCGCCTGGACCATTCACTCGACATCCCATTACTGCAATTGTGATCGCGTGCTGCTCAGCGTAGCGCGACATCTCTCGTACCTTTTCAGCAAGCTCTACAAAGTCTTCGTTCTCCACCCGTGAACACGACGGGCAAGAGATGATGTTGAGCGTATCGTTGCCGAAGTTGGGCACTGATCGAAAACGGCCAGCACTGATGTCATCAAGAATTTCTTGGCCTATCCGTACTTCCTCGGGCTTTCGCGAGTTAGGGAGTGTCAGCGAAACCCGAATCGTATCGCCGATTCCCTGGCTTAAAAGTTGCTCAAAAGCAATCCTTGTTTTTATAGCCCCGTCGGGAAGCAAACCTGCCTCGGTGACGCCGATATGCAAAGGCACGTCGGGCCGCTCGGCAGCAAAGCGCTGGTTCCCGTCTATGACCTTCTTGGGGTCTGAGTCCTTCAGGGAAACGATGTACCGGCTGAAACCAATATCGTCCAGGTAGCCACAGTGCTCAATGGCCGACGCCACCATGGCACCAACCGAATCCTCGCCAAACTTCTCAACGAGTTCCGAATCAACTGAGCCGCAATTGATACCGATACGAACCGCGCAGTCATGCTCACCAGCGATGTCGGCGATGAAGTGCGCCTTCTCGGCAGGAGTCTTGGACTTTTCATGATGGTAAAGATGGCCCGGGTTGTAGCGCAATTTGGCCACAAACGGGGCAACGTCAGCTGCGAGGCGATAGCTTTCTTGGAGGTCGATGCAGATATTTGCTGGGGTACGCTGGGCAATCTCAGCAACGGCCGTAGCATCTTTCTTTGAATCGACTGCTAAGCGAACAACTCCAGCGCCCGCTTGATGGAGAGCATTTGCCTGGTCAACTGTGGCATCTACGTCTTGCGTATGTGTAGCGCACATCGACTGGACAACGATAGCCCTACCAGCACCGACGGTCACCGAACCGATAGCGACGGCCCGGGTCCGATCACGTCCAGCCGAGGTGGGTAAATCGCTCAATGGATCTTCTTTGGGGTTGTTATCTCAATCAGGGTCGACTTAGAAAACATATGTCACTTGAATCCCTCGACAGGATGACACTTGCCCCTCACGCCTGCGACCCATCCGATGATAGAATTTCTATTAAGGTCGCCTTCTTAGGGCTATTTCCGCTTGTCTTCGTGCCGTCGCTACCCGGTTTCTTATAAGAATGCAATACGCTCGCATTCCAGGCTTCATATTGCGCGTGAGTATCGTTCTCGGGGCACTCACGTTACCGGCAGCATCTATCGCTGACCAACTGCAGATGCGTACCAACCAGAGGGGGCGCCCCGCCCGAGCACTCAAGAAGGCCACTCAAAGCCCAGAGAGCTCGCAACCACAGATGTTCGATGCGAGGGTCTCGCGGGTGCGCGTCGATGTAATCGTCACCGATCGCGACGGCAACTTTGTTGCCGACCTAGGCCCGGACGAATTCACCCTTCTGGAAGACGGAAGGAAACAGAAAATCCTCAACCTTCAGCTTGTTGATCTTCCCGCAGGGCGGGTCCATCCGCTGTTCGATGAACATGAACTAAGGGGAGACGTTTCCGGTGAAGCCATCTCCCGTGGTGGTGAAACCACAATGACCACTGTTCATGGAACCGACGACGCAATAAGCAACGTCCCTCTTTCAGCTGTGAGCGAGTTGGGCAGCATCATTTTTCTCATTGACGGTCCGAGCCTAAGCCCACAAGCCAGGGCACGCTTCGGCGACGCCTGGAGTAACTTGCTGAAACAAACCGACAATCCTCAAATCCCACGTGCCGCCTATCTCGTAGACAACGTCGGTCGACTCCAAGAGCTCGCGCCCCTCGGATACGACATCGAAACAATGCACTCGGCTGCGGCAGCGGTACGTGAGGCACCGTTTTTCGGAACGTCGATAAACCAGCGTATGTACGAGATCGCTGAAGACCTAACGAATACGTACTCCGCTCGTGAGTCAATGCGACAGCTCGCCATTGCCAAGGCACGTACGTTCGAAGCTGAGGAGCGGAACCGGACTCTGGCCACGTACCAACTATTGACCAGCTTTGCCGATGCCCTCTGGGCGCGTCCTGGGCGCACGGCAGTCGTGTGGGTCTCAACCGGCATCAAGCTTATGCAGGGTGGGCCCTACACCGCAATTTTCGCGCAGGACGTAAACCCCGATAGTGAGGGAATGGCCGGGGCGCGCTTTGACATTGTGTCACCTGATCCGCAGATCAAGGCTGCCCAAGAAGCCTTGCACCGAGCCGCCAACGATTCGAATGTCAGCATATACTCGGTTGATCCCTCCTTGCTGCAGGAGACCCGAAGAATCGGTGTCGACTCCCAACTCGGCCGGGGGGCAGCTCTCCTAAGCACCCCTGCAGTGGAACAGTCTCTAGACGGGCTGCGTGATTCAATGCGCATCGCATCAGACGTGACTGGAGGCAAAGCGTTCATCCAAGCGACCGATATTGAATCGGTTCTCAAGGATATTGAGACCGATACCAGCCGCTTTTACCTGCTCACCTATGAGCCACCTTCGCTTGATAGCGATGGTGACTACCACGAGATCCAAGTAGAAGTTTCGCGCAAAGACACCACTGTGAAAGCTCGGGGTGGTTACACAGATCATGCCCCCGAGGACCGTGTCCGGAGATTGATTGCGGCAGGACTGGCGCTTCCTGGAACGGTGACCGACCTTCCAATCAAGGCCCAGGCATTTGGCTCACGACGGCCGGATGGAAGCCCGAACGTTCTGCTCGCCGTTGCGGTTGACGGTTCCGAGGTCGGTATGATGCTAACGGCTGATGGCGAGCGCCGTATTTCTCTGGACCTCCACTCGATAGTACTTGAAGGCACACAACAAATCGATGAAGCTCACGAGCAGCTCATTGCGCGTTCGACAGATGACGGGCATTTTGAAGCAGTAAACGACAAAACACTCACCCCTAGGCTGGTGGGGTATCTCGCCTACCAGCATGAGTGGACTCTTGGTCCAGCCACCTATACGTTCAACGTCGCCGCCGTTGATAACGTCACTGGCCGAGTCGGAGCGACATCGGTTGAGATCGAGGTGGCGCCGTATAAAAACGAAGGCGAATGGGGGATAAGTGATCCACTGTTCGTCACCGTTGACGATGCTGGACGGGTACATCCAGTTGTTCTCGGTCGCTTTGTACCTGGGGACAACGTTGCCGCCTTTGTCGAGGTATACGGTGGTCAGAGACCTATCCTGTCGGGCCAGGTGTTTCTTGAAACTGCTGGTCCAGATAAGGGAAAGCAGGGCGCCCGCCTCTTTCCCCTTGCCATGCGCCCCGCCGCGGGAGGCATCCATCGTGGGATGGTTCCTCTACCTACAGGGTTGCCGCCGGGACGGTATTTCATTCAGCTCGCCATCACAGATCCCCCTGTTGACGAGCACAAGATTGTGCGATTGCCGATTGAAGTTGTCGCTATACCGACACGCTAATGTCCTGGCTCCTTTCGACATTACTACTGGTCTCGATTCTATTTACCGCAAGCTGTGACGAAACCCTCATCGAGATTTCCGACGGGACCAGAATCCCCGGTTATCCTACGCTGCCATCTGTTGTATTTCTCACTAACTCACCGCCTGCCACCCTTCCCCCCGAAGAAGCCGCTGCCTGGGCCTGGTTGCGGAACAACGAAAACTTCAATGTCCAACAGGTCCAGATGATTGACCTTCCGGATGCTAAGTTGCCGCAAGACGCGGTCCTTTGGTGGCACTACGCCTTGGAGGAAACACTCCCGTCAGTCGCGGTTCGACCCGGCAATCTAGAAGCCGTCCGCAATCACCTGAGGGGTGGCGGGACCGCTCTATTCAGCCTGATAGCAGCTTCGTACGTCGTCCCTCTAGAAATCGAGCTTGCACCACCTGACATTGTGTCAATGGATGCGTTCTTTGCTTCGGAATCTGAACTCAGTGGTCTCCAATCGCGTCGCGGCCATACTCTTCTTGGCCCTTCCTGGGGTGTGCTGTTTACCTCGGCGAACAGTTCCTTTCCTTCCCGCCCGGCGGTCGCCTACACAGGCGATCGATGGCCCACAACGGGTCACGTCTGGGCGGTACACAAAACTGAACAGGCGATGGAGACACCACCCAAGGTAGGGATTGAGTATCCATCTACGTTTTTTGGCAGCGGCGGCAGTGTATTGACGCTTGGCGCACATTTCTATTTTTCTGACAGTGGCAACCAGAACCGGCCACAACTAGAGCACCTAGCAACTGATGCGCTCCGATATCTAGGAACCCGCGCCGCATCCAACGCTTCTGAGCCGAGAGTCGCTGTGCCGTTTAGGCACACTGCCACGGAAACAAATCCTGACGCTTTCTATGGGGCTTACAATGCGCCGGTATTCGAGGTTGCACCGATTCCATCTACGTCCCTACCGCCAGTAGCCGATACCGAAATTGTGCTCGATATGGTGGAAGGGCGACCATCGGGCCCGGAGATTCCGCGATATCCAGACGCAGAAATGCCGTTCACGATCGCAACACCAAAGGCCGTTGCAGTCGGGTCACAGTTGGGCCACATCGACACCTTTCGCGTCCACCCCCTGCTGCTGTTGCGCCAGCTCCGTTTCGGCATTGTGCGGCCGGATCGTGGCGTAACGTGGCTCGACGATCCTGAGTCTGGAGACCGTACTTTCACCGTTCGACCGGAGGGGTCTGAGCTGTTCTACAACGACGGTGAACTGAACATACGGTTGTTCCTCACAGTCGACCGGCGGTACCCAGCTCTCGTCGGTCTATTGGTTATCCGTAGCCCAGCAGCCGTTGAGATCATCGCAACATGGGAGGCACAACATACGACAGGTTCGGCACGAATAAATCCTAAGGCAAATAACACACAGATCGGCTGGGATGCCGGTGCGCAGGCAGTAGTTTGGCGCGACCAGACGGGTTTCACTGTTAAGGCAGGGTTTGGCCGTGAAACCCAGAACCACATCCTAGGTTTCGAACCCAACAAGCATCTCAACGAAACGGGACTGCTTGTCCCCTTGCGAGGTCCGGAAGAAGAGGCGGAGTACACTGATCCCGCGTCGCCAGATGCCTCCAATGTCGCCTTGCAGGTCCGCGTTGAAACCAAACCGAACAATCCTTCGTTGATCCCAATTGTCGTTGTAGGTGGGCCCGAGGCTGACGTAAACGTAGACGCTGCCTTCGAGGAGTTGATCGCAGCACCTGGGCGAGCCTGGGTGGAGAATGCTAACTACTACCGAGACTTTCTCGGTCGAAGGACGATGAGCCTTCAGGTGCCTGGGAATGGGTTCCAGAAGACCTTCGAGTGGGCAAAGATCGGTATCGAATCGTTACGAACAAAGTTGCCGAACGTCGGCGACGGGATGATCTCAGGTTTTGGAACCCTGGAGCCAACGGACGCTTGGGTAGCAACACCAAACGCCTTTGGTGCCGGGACTCTATGGGCTGCGATGGCGGCTGACGCATACGGAGATCAGCCACCTGCCACCGAGACGTTACGTCTTGCGGCCAAGTACCAAGGCATAGATGGTCGGATACCAACGTCGACTGACGCAACTCATCAGGTTATAGCCAATCGGATAGCGGATACTGCCCTGTTTTTGATCGCCCTGGAGAATCATGTACGTACCTGGGGTGACGAGAACCTCCTGGAAGAGCTCTGGCCAGCCGCACAACATGCAGTCACATTCCTTTACGGAATCGATTCTGAAAAAGATGGACTCATAAACAGCATCAGTGAACTCGACCGCTGGAGCAGTGACAACGTGGTCCAAACGACGATCCATCTCGCCGGCCTCTGGGGCGCCGCCCTCGACGCAACGGCAAGTCTGGCCGAGTTTCTGGGGGAAAGTGACAGTGCTACCCGTGCTCGTGAAGCTTCGGCTCGTGTTCGGGTAATCCTTAATGATGAATTCTGGAACCCTGCCGAGCGGCGGTTTAGTTTTGCTAAGAGGGTTGATGGATCTTTCATTGGGGAGCGGACCTTGTTATCCGCGGTTCCAATGATTTTCGGACTGCTCGACCCCGGCTTTGCTATCCCAGAACTTGACTCGTTTTCTAGCTCCGAGTTTTCGCGCGACTGGGGTGTTGGCTTGTTGCCTCACGCACCACCCGCCGAGGTATCCGGCGATGAGGCCGCTCTCATTCCGAAACCAATATCTTCAGGCCTGCCGACAGTTGCCACTGGGCTGGTCAGTCCAGTGTTCACTGGCTGGGCCGCTCTTGCTGAATATGGGAACCATCGCCCGGATTCAGGCTTTGCACATGCGTATACCAATCTGCTTCTGCTTGAGCAGGCTAACCCCGGATACGCAAGCGCAGCGTTCGATGAGAATATATTGGCGTCGCAGAGCAGCGTTACCCACGCCGCCGCTTCACAGGCGATGACCGTCTTGCCGGTAATCTGGGGGATGCTCGGTATACGTCCCGATGCCCTGAACAACTCAGTGAGCATTAACCCTCACCTCCCAGCCAACTGGAGCAGGGTAAATGTTGACCGAGTCCGGGTCGGCGATAGGGAATTCCGTCTACAAGTGCGGAAGACAGCGGATCGGGTTCAATTTCAAGTCGACCGATGGCGAGGCAACCGAAACATAGAATTACGGTTGAGCACTCACGTCCCGATTGACGTTGACATTTCCCTCGACGCTAACGTTATTGGAGCCGACCTCATCGAAGAACCCATCATCGAGCAACACCCACCCGACCGGCTAGCAACTGTGGTTATCAGGCCCACAGCCGACCTCTCGACAGTCACGTTTGTCCACGGACCCTATCCGCGTCTGATCTCGCCAATTCCCGATCGGCTAACTGAGGCCCGCTCTTACCTTCAGCAGGGAGCACCATCTAGTCGTCTCCGAGTAATCCGTACTCGATACCTCGGTGGTGTAATGACACTCCAAATCGAAGGAGTACCCGGGCGGACGTATACGCTTCGGATAGCTACCCCATGGAGGGTAAGCCAGGTAACCGGCCTACCGGACGTATACCCCACTCAACCAGACGCAGGTATTGCCACCATCGACGTCACGATCCCCGGCAGTGGCCCTCGTTATCGCCTGGTGAACCTAGAGGTAACTTTCGAACAGTGACGCTGCTCAACCGAGCTCACAAACGTCATCTGCACAACAACAACACGCGCGGCGCGGGTCGCCTCAGGGACTGTCAACAGTGATACGCGGCCGGCCGTTCAACAACGACAAAAGCCCGGCGCAAGTGATTGTCACTAGAGCCCCAAGCAGTGTGTACCATGTCCAGGCGATAGTCCCCTGAATGTGGACAAGCACGAGCACACCGATACCGACAAGCATGGCAATTGATGCCTGGTATCCACCCAAGCGCCAGCCGGCCTGCCCAACGAGAAAGATTCCAAGAACTGCGCCGAATGTAATCGACGTGATCGTCAGACCCGCCTCCAGCACTGAACCCCAAGCTTGGGCCACGAAGGCAACTAGAGCGAGGCCAAACGCCCATACGACCGTGAAGCGATGAGACATCGCTAACTCGTCTTGCATCCCTTGCTCGGTAGCATTGTCGCGGGTCTCATCTGGCAGTTTAGTTGCCGCTGAACGACGCCATAGGTCGATCGTACTTGCTGAGGCCAACGAGTTGAGCGATGACGAAAGCGTTGACATAGCCGCAGCAAAGACGGCAGCGATCACCAAACCACCGAGCCCCATCGGTAGTTCTTCGGCAATGAAACGTGGGAATACGCTGTCGGTGCTGGCAAACGGAACGGCTGGCGGTGCAGTCTGATAAAACGCATACAACAAGGAACCAATCGTTAAGAATAAAAGGACTTGAGCGAAAACCAGGATGCCGCTAGCTATGACAGCCTGTTTCGCACGCTTCGGAGAGCCAGTTGCCAACAGGCGCTGTACGAACATCTGGTCGGTTCCGTGGGTCGCGGCTGTTAGCACAGCGCCACCAATGATCCCGCCAAGGAACGTATATGGCACAGCAAAAAACTCGACGCTGAAATCGAAGTTGGCATCTAGCCACTGGAGCTTGCCAGCTTCAACAAGTCCAGCAGTCACATTCATCCAGCCCCCGGGAATACGCTGCAACAGAATCCACCCCGCCAGAGCAGCCCCACCCACGTAAATAATCTGCTGCACGAAGTCGTTCCAGATCACAGCACGCAGACCTCCACGCACCGTGTAGTAGAGCGTAACCCCGATAATCAGGCCAATCGAAACCGGCAGCCGTGCAACCACTGGTATACCCAGAGGCAATAATTCGACAAGCACCAGTGCGGTGGCAAACAAACGTACTCCATCTGCCATCACCCGGTTGACAACGAACACGAGGGACGCTGTCGTCTGGGCGCTGCTACCAAAACGCAAGGCGAGCACTTGGTAGGCAGTACTAAAGCGACCGTTGAAATAGGTTTGCACGAGAACCATTGCAACGAAGAAACGTCCTACTACGTAACCCAGAGCAACCTGCAAGAAAGTCAGGTTGCCACCGTATGCGATCCCCGGAAGACCTATGAAAGTCAGGGTCGAGGTTTCGGTGGCAACTATGGAGAAGGCTGCTGCCCACCATGGCATGTTCCGTCCGGCTAACATGTAGTCGTCAAGTGAGTTTTGGGGGCCAGAAAAACGCCGCCCAATCCACAGCGTCAGAACGAAGTAGGCTGCGACAATTAGAGCATTGACAGTGATTGAGGTCACGGCGCCCTACCCTCGGCAGACAGTAAAACTAGAAGAAGACCAACGATGGATAGAAAGTCCCTTTCGACACCACCTCTCACCACTCACCTGAGCCGGTCGACGGCCTCGACAATGGCGCGGTGAAACGCAATCCGCGCTTCCCGGATCTGCACATTTTCGCGCGTCGGGTGCACACGGTTGGTCAGTAAGACCACGAAGAGATCACGGTCCGGGTCAATCCAAATCGATGTACCCGTGAATCCAGTGTGCCCAAAGGCCGCCTCTGAAAACATCGTCCAACTCTGGCTGGGATGGGCCGTATCCCAGCCGACAGCACGACTACTTCCCTCCGGCCTGTTCTGCCTACGCGTCCAGCGGTCAATGGTCGACCGCCGCAGCACCCGGACATGATCATAGGTACCACCATTCAGTAACATCTGGGAAAAGACCGCCAGGTCACTAGCAGTAGAAAACAACCCAGCATGTGATGAAACACCACCCATCGCGGCAGCATTTTCATCGTGAACCTCACCGTGCACCATACGACCGCGCCATGGATCTTGCTCAGTTGGGGGGATCTTTCCAAGCCACTCTTCCGTAGGATTCCAGCGTGTTTGCGTCATCCCCAGCGGCCCAAAAATCTCCCGCATTGCATATGACTGGTAGCTCTCACCGAGTGCACGATCAAGGATCTCCCCGAGCAGAATAATGCCGAGATCCGAATAGACGTAACGTTCTCCAGCGACGGATTCAAGAGGAGTGTCCTTGATACGACCCACAATGTCGACGCGGGTCGAAGGCCCTAATTGTTCCGCGTCATAATCAAGAAAAAAGCGAATGTAGGCGGGCAACCCCGAAACATGTAGAAGCAGATCACCAACGGTGACCGCTTCCTTCCCATCTCCGACGAACTCCGGGATATACGCTTGCACCGGGTAGTCGAGCCGCAGGCGACCTGATTCAACTGCCTTCATCGCTATCGTCGTCGTTGCAATCACCTTGGTCAACGACGCGAGGTCAAATACCGCATCCGCCGGCATCGCCGTCGCACCAACTTCGTAGCTCATCTTTCCGATTGAACCCAATTCAATCAGAACGTTACGATGCCCAACGGCGTAAGCGGCACCCGGAAACCCGCCTGATTTCACAAATTGTTGTAGAGAATCCCGTGCCAATGACAGATCTTCAGGGGTAAGTGTCTCGTTTGATTCTGATTGCTCGCGGCTGCTGTCCACCCCAGGTACTTGAAGCGAAGTATCTAAAACTGGTTTTTTGATACCAAATCCGAGCGGATAAACACCGGGTACGGTTACCGGCAACTGGCCATTCCACGCAGTCTTTCCCGTAAATGCCGACGCCAGAGCACGCTGCAACGGTTGAGACCATCCATACGCAGCCACCGCTGCACCAGCATCGGGAAACGCACCAACCACGTATGGGCTGCCTAATGCAACTATGATCACTGGTACATCGAGACTTGAGAGCATCTGGCCATAGCGCTGCTGTTTTTGAGGCAGCGTAATTTTTTCCTGATTCGAACGTACCCGGGCACGCACCGCCATCACCACGACGCTGGCACGAGAAGCCTCAGCCATTAAAGCTGCTACTTCCTCTCCGTTGGTACGCCCGTCGATACTCCAGCTAGTTACATCCTCGAGGCTCTCCCGCAATGAAGTTGACAACGTCGTCACATCAACTGGGGTGTCCGTGTCGGAAATACCAACCACCAACACGCGATGCCTATCCCGGGTATCAAGTGGGAAAATTCCTTTCCGATCCCGTAACAACGTGACCGCCGCTACTCCCACCTCCTCAGCACGTAACGCATCTGACGTCGGCGCGAATCGATTAGGCAAGTCAGCCAGCGACGCTTCGGCCAAATTCAGGTGGAGACCAAGGCGTGCCTTATACTGGAGAATAAGGCGAACCGCCGCATCAAGACGTTCCTCTGAAAGCTCGCCACTTTTAACGCTACGAACGATCGCATCGCGGACAGCATTAGGAAATGGGGGAAGCAACACCATATCTGCCCCTGCAGCCAATGCTTGTACGGCAGCCTGGCCACTCCACCAATGTCGATTGATGCCACCCATTTCCATTGCGTCAGTTACCACTAAACCCTTGAAATCGAGCTGGTTCCGTAACAAATCAGTAAGTACCGCCTGCGATAACGTCGCCGGTAAATGCTCATCAGCAGTAATGGCCGGCACCGATAGATGCGCTGTCATTATTGACGACACACCCGCTTCGATGGCTGCACGAAACGGAGCCAGTTCGACAGCCTGTAGCCGCTGACTGTCGACACGCAAGACAGGCATGTCAATGTGCGAATCAACACCTGTGTCACCATGCCCCGGAAAATGTTTTGCGGTCGCCATTGCCCCGGAAGCCTGCGCCCCGGAAACAAAGGCGGCGGCGAAGCGGCCGACCTGGCCTGGGTTTTCTCCGAACGCCCGCACATTGATGACCGGGTTTCTAGGATTGCTGTTAACGTCGGCGACCGGCGCAAAGATCCAGTGGATGCCGAGAGCACGGGCATCACGGCCGCTGGCGCGACCCATCCATTCGGCAAACTCGAGGTCACCCGTTGCACCAACTGCCATCGCGGTGGGGTACGGCACCGCCCCACCGACCCGAAATTCGGCACCCCATTCGAAATCAGCAGCCACTAATAGGGGCGGCTGACCTAAGTTAGTGGCTGTTCGCTGGAGGTCCGCAATTAGGGCGGCGGCCTCGTAGGCCTCGGAACGAAATAGAATTACGCCACCGAGTTCAAGTGACTGAACCATTCCTGTAAGACGCTGACGCTGGGCAGCATCGGCGGCGTAATACTCGCCAAAAGCACGAACCATCATCACTTGGCCAGCACGCTGCTCAAGGGTCATTGAAGCAAGGGTTGACTCAACCCATGCGGCTGCGTCCGAAGGCAGCGTCTCGCGGGGATCTAGGGAGGCCACAAGAGAAGTTGCCTGCGGTCCCTGATTTCCAGACTTGTTGACCGGCTGGGCGATCGGCGGACCTGATCCTTCCGGAAACAGCGCCAATAAACCCAACATCACCACCAACGCGCTGACTATGTACAGACCGCGCGGGTTAAGATCCGCCGTGCTGGATTGGTTCATTTGCCGACCCACCTGCTAGAGGGTTTCCGAGCCTCCGTGAACACCTCCGCCCCAGGAGGGGCAGTCTAACAGACCATAGTGAAAGTGTGAGAGTTTGGTAATACTTGAAACACGGGGGAAAATGTCCCAAGAATGATTCGCAAAGCAACAGTCTCAATAATTGTAGTGTTAGTTGTTGCCTTGATCGGGGCAGCGCCTTCTACAGCTCCCCAGCCTCCCATTAGCCAGAAGACTTCCAGAACCCGGGTCGGTATCGACGTTTGGAGTGAGCGTGGTTTCGCCCCGCTAGCTGGCAAGCGCATTGGGTTAATCAGCAACCTGACTGGACGCAATAGCCGCGGGGAGCTCACTGCTTACGTACTCCAAGTGGAACCATTAGTTGATCTTGTGGCCATTTTTTCCCCTGAACATGGTTTCTCAGGAATAGAGGAAGGCAGTGTCGAGAGCACCAGCGACAGTGCAAGCGGCTTGCCAGTCCACAGCCTGTACGGAGATACCCGGCGGCCAACTAGCGAGATGCTAAACGGACTCGATGCTCTGGTATTTGACAT